>UPTG01000702.1_pt1 | contig 26861 bp, 25 predicted proteins | sample 2160121 | NCBI WGS metagenome assembly UPTG01 (sample SAMN06266255, study PRJEB28933) | marine metagenome | isolation source: Columbia River Estuary | place: USA:Columbia River Estuary, USA | collected 2014-07-27
TTTGCATTTGAGCGTTGGCAAGATTGGGATGTTGAATTATTTGAAAAAATAGAATCTTCTTTATTGTCAAAAACAAGGGATTTTCACTTTAAAATATCAGGTTTTGATAAATCACCTTCAGCTGTCAGAAAGGCCTTAGATAATGTAAAAAATGCACATTTAGATGAGTTTATTAGCGTAAATCATGAGGATTTTTTTAAGACTAAAAAAGGGGAGGAGACACCACTTCATATGGTCTTCAATCCACCGTATGGAGAACGTCTTGAACAATTAGATGTTGTCTCATTTTATGCTGATATAGGAAGTACATTAAAACATGGTTATCCGGGAACCAATGCGTGGTTTATTACATCCAACTTGGAAGGTTTAAAGAGTGTTGGTTTGAAGCCTTCTCGAAAAATTAAATTATTTAATGCAAAACTTGAAGCTCGCTTAGTTAATTATAAAATGTACGAGGGAAGTAAAAAAAAGAGATATTTAAATTGAAAAATTTAAGTTTTATCGCTGGCTCTAGTTAATTATATTTTGTTAACTCATCAATTACTTTTTGTACGCCAGTGGTGGCCTTTTCAGATATAATTGTTACGTGTTTATTGAGAGCCATTATTGGTTTTGGGTCGATATAAAAGATGTCTTTTTCTGGTGGGACGTACTGCACTAAACTCGCGGCAGGATAGACCTGTAAGGAAGTGCCGATGATGAGCAATGAATCTGCTGATTTGCAAATTTCAATAGCCTGTGATATCAGTGGGACTGGTTCACCAAACCAGACAATGTGTGGCCTGAGTTGGGAGCCTTTTTCACACAAATCTCCCAAACTTAAGTCATGTTTCCAATTGTAAATGTTTGAGTCATCAACAGTACTCCGAACTTTGAGCAATTCACCATGTAGATGAAGTATATTTTTGCTTCCAGCTCTTTCATGTAAGTCATCGACATTTTGTGTGATGATGGTAACTTTATGGGTTTTTTCTAGAGCTGAAAGAGCATGATGTGCGCTGTTTGGATTTACTTGTAATAATTGCTTTCGCCGTTGATTATAAAATTCCAATACCAGTTCAGGGTTTTTTGAAAATCCTTCAGCGGTAGCGACTTCCATGATGTCATGACCTTCCCATAAGCCATTGGCGTCTCTAAAAGTTTTTAGACCACTTTCTGCACTCATACCTGCTCCTGTAAGTACTACAACATGTTTCATAGTGACAAATTACTATTTTATTTATCTTTGATATAAATGATTGATGAAAAATTAGTTACTTATCTCGAATCGTACCTTACAAAGCATCGTGTAATGCGATTCAATGAAGTTTTAAAAAATAGAACAAAGCATTTTACAGTGGCTACTGAAGATGTTTATCAACTTCATAATACCAGTGCTGTAATGCGTACTTGTGATGTCTTTGGGATACAAGAGTTGCATGTTATAGAGGAGCTAAATGTTAAACGAATTGACCGTGAAATTGCTATGGGTGCTCAAAAGTGGGTAGATTTAATGCGCCATAATTCAACAAAACAAGCGATTGAATCTATAAAGAAACAAGGATATCAAATTGTCGCAACAACGCCACACATTCATGAATGTTCGTTAAATAGTTTTGATATTTCTAAGAAGTCTTGCTTCTTTTTTGGAAGAGAAACAGAGGGGTTGTCCGATGAGGTTTTGGATCATGCAGATCAATTTTTAACCATTCCTATGGTTGGTTTTACTGAAAGTTTAAATATTTCAGTGTCTGCTGCCATTATTTTACAAGAGGTTACCCAGCAATTAAGAGCTTCTAAAATAGATTGGCAATTATCAAGTAATGATATTTTAGAAAAACGCTTTGATTGGTGTAAAAAGACCATAAAAAGTGTAGATGCTATCTTGGAGCGATACAATACTGAGTTATTGTGATAACTAAAGCCGTTTGCGACCTCTACTGAGGACTTTGTATTCCTCATAACATTCACTTAAAGCATCTAGTATTTGAAGATCGTTAGCTGTTCTGACAAAGTCCTTTGAATAATTACATTCGGTAATTAATAAGTCTAAATCAACACGATCAACTTGTAATAAGGCTGTTAGCATTTGGCGATCAAAACGTGCAGACAAAATATTTCGTATTTCGTCATCTTTTTTCATTTTTCTCAACTTATGCATTTCATTGGGACGCTTACCGAACATTTTGTACAAGAAATCGGCTGGATTAAATATGGCTCCAAGAACTCTTGTAATAGCTCCTGATGAACGCGGTTTGGATTCATAACCGGTATTCAATCCAGAAATACTATATCTAAAGTTTTGCTGGTAAGGGACCTGTTGAATATCTAGTTCAGCATAACCTGTAAGTTTCATTTGGTTGACAACAACTTCTTCTAAAGCTAGTGCTAGTTCAGTCATTTCTATGGTAGCAGAAGTTGCAAAATTAATCCAATCATTTGTGACCCTTACCTTGATCGATTTATATCCTAAATATGAGAGATGTAGTGTGTCATTTACATTGACTCTAATCGTGAACTCACCTTTTTGATTAGTTGCTGTTCCAATGACTTTATTAAGATTGACAATATTGACACTTTCTAAGGGATTGACTGTACCCGCTTCGATGATTTTGCCACGAACTGTGCGCTCATTTTGAGCACTTATTTGCAGAGTAAGTAATACGGTAATAATTAGGAGTATTCGATTCATTCACATAAACTAACGCCTAAAAATACTAAACAAAATGAATTATTCATGATTTGGGCTTTAACTTTGACTTAAAATTAACAAGACTTATAATTAACGTCTAGAGCGCCTGGGCCTAGAGGACACAAAATCAGTAGACGTGTCTTTATTTTTAGAACGTCTTTGCTTTGACGCTTTCTTTGTAGACCTACCTTTTTGGTGCTGCTCATCACTTTTATTACTGTTAGAGCGCCTATGACTGGTTTTTTTAGATTCAAATTCGTGGTGCTCTCTATTTGTGCGTCTGTCACTTCGTCTGCTTTCAGATCGTCTTCCACTTCTTTTATTACCACCTCGTTTTTTACTTTTACCACCTCCACGGTTATTACTCACTTCAACATTTACAAAACGTCCGTCGTGTTTAAAATCTGTAAAAAATGCAAGAACCTTTTCTTCAAGAGAGGTCTCAGTGTTAAAAAAAGAAAAACTTTCTTTACAATCAACTTTAAAGACATCGTCTCGCTCTAATTGTAGGTTTTCTTTTAAAAAGTCTTTTAATCGTGCCCAATCAAAACCATCCTTGCGTCCAACATTAATGAAATAGCGTGTGTCATTAGAGTTCCTATCATTGTTTCTAGAACCACTATCAGATTCTGAAATATTTAAATTTTTTGTTTTTTGATAATAATTAAAAAACCGAGAAAACTCAACCGAGAAAAACTTTTTTATTAATTCGTCTTTTGAGGTCTCTTCAAATAAGTCATTAATACTCACAAGGTATTTGTCAATTTCATGATTGACTTCTGTGTGGTGTATTTTATTAGCAAGAGACATTAATTGCACCTCACAAATTTCCATCCCGTCAGGTATTTCTTTTTTCTCAAACTTCTTTTTTATGATACGCTCAATATTTTTAATTTTGCGCACCTCACTTTTTGAGACGATAACCATTGAAATACCTGTTTTACCCGCACGTCCTGTCCTTCCAGATCGGTGTGTGTAGATTTCTGGTTCGTCGGGTAATTGGTAATTTATAACATGTGTAATGTCATCAACATCTATGCCTCGTGCGGCAACGTCTGTCGCAACAAGCATTTGAATTTGTTTGTTCCTAAATGATTTCATAACGAGATCACGCTGATTTTGACTTAAATCTCCGTGTAAAGCCCCTGCACTGTAACCATCCTCTATCAAATGTTCAGCTACTTTTTGCGTATCACGCTTAGTTCGACAAAAAATAACAGAAAAGATATCAGGATTGGCATCGGATAAACGTTTTAGAGCCTGATAGCGATCTCTTGAATTTACTAAATAATACTCATGAGATACTTGATTAGTACTTTCATTTTTATTTCCAACAGTAATTTCTATGGGGTCAGCCATGAACTCTTTTGCAATACTCGCGACTTCTTTTGGCATGGTTGCTGAAAACAGCCAAGTATTCTTTTCTAAAGGGGTATGTGAGAGGATATCAGTAATATCTTCATGAAAGCCCATGTTAAGCATTTCGTCAGCCTCATCCAATACAGAATATTCAATTTTTGAGATGTCAACCAAGCGTCTACTTATCATGTCTTTCATTCTACCTGGTGTAGCCACAATAATTTGTGCTCCACGCTTGACATCTCTGGCTTGATCTGTGATACTTGCACCACCATAAATAGCCACGACGTTCAAACCTTTACAATGCTTTCCGTACTGTTTTATTTCGTTGGTAATCTGTAAGCATAATTCACGAGTAGGAGAGAGTATTAAACCTTGAGTCGTTCTACTTTCAATATTGATTTTTTGAAGCATTGGGAAACCAAATGCTGCTGTTTTTCCAGTTCCTGTTTGGGCTAAGGCAACCAGGTCAGTATCTTCCTGTAAAAGAATTGGAATTGCTTTGTTTTGCACTTCACTGGGTTTAATAAATCCCATGTCTGAAATGGCTTGTAAAAGGTCTTTATTTAGACCTAATTCTTGGAATGTGTTCATTTTATGTAATTAAGTATTCGATTATAATCGCAGTGTTACCATAAAAGCGTATCGACATACATTACCTTAAACTTTATATAACACATCCTCACTCTGAGGTACAGAAACTCTTGACTTAGCGAGTTTCGAAGTGCAAAGATAGCTATTTATTTAAGATACTTGTGTTTAAAAACGAAACCAGTGCTTTAATAGCTTTTCCCCTGTGTCCAATGCTATTCTTTAGATTTAAATCCATTTCTGCAAAAGTTTTATTAAAATTTAAGGGTTTAAAAATAGGATCGTAACCAAAACCGTAATTTCCATTTTTTTTTAAAGTAATCGTTCCTTGGCAGATTCCAGTAAATTGGTATTGATATTGATCGATATTTAAAGCAATAACCGTTTTAAATTGAGCGTTTCGATTTGTTTGGTCCTTTAGATTGTTGAGTAATAACTGCATATTGTCTTCAGAATTGCGATGTATTCCAGCATATCTTGCAGAAAGCACCCCTGGTTGATTGTTAAGACTAATAACTTCTAAGCCAGTGTCATCTGCAAAACAATCGTAGCCATAGTGTGATTTAATATAATTGGCCTTTTGTTGAGCATTCCCTTCTATGGTTTCTTGTGTTTCTGGAATGTCTTCAAAGCATCCGATGTCTGGGAGACTCAGTAGCTTTATCCCATTTGGAATTAAAGATTGGATCTCTCTCAATTTATTGGCATTATTTGTGGCAAAGACCAGACGCATGGTACCTTAATTTCGAACAAGTTTTTTTGTGATACGCGTTTTTTTATTACTCATTTGAACAAGATAAATACCTTTTCCTAATCGGGAAATATCAATGGTGTTATCATTAGAAGATATATCTTTAGAAAGTATTTTTTTACCCAGAATATCGTAAATAATAATAGCAATATCTACTTGACTGTTGAATTGTAAACTGTTTGACGCGTTGGGATTCGGATAAAATTTCATGTTGACTGCTGTCTCACTTTGCAATGATAATGTTTGCGCATGACTTCCTAGATTATCACAATTATTAGTCGGAAAAGATTCCCATTCTGAAGGGGTGTAAATTATGTTTCCGGTGGAGACGTTCCCATTACGCACAAGTGTTTTGTCCTTTGCATAGTCACTGTCATTACCTAGAGTTCCTAAAATATCAATGAGTACATTATCTTTAAACAATCCAATGGCATCATTCCCATTAAAGCTTGTAATAGCATTATTTAAATCATCAACTTCCGATGTACACAAGGTATTACTTCCCTGTGAAATCACATAAACATCGCCACTGATAATCTGCGCATTTGAATTAAAGTTATAAACTGCTCCCCAACTTTCACTGCCGTTAGTACTTAATTTTAAGCTATACGCACTTAGTAAAACTGTATTACCAGTAAAATTGGCAATTTCTAAAACTTTATTAACTCCGCTTCCTTCAATATATTCTGAAAAAAAAATATCAATGCCTCCACTACTACCATCATCAGTGGTTGTGTCACAGGCTTGATTGCTAGCTCCAGATTCATTGCCACTCGCATCTTTTGCCTTGACAGTGAAACAATAATTAGTGTCAGCTGTCAATCCTTGAACAGTAAATGAATTAGTGTTAATTGAACTATTGTAACTACCATCAACATAAACGTCATATGCTTGAACCCCAACATTATCTGTTGAGATATCCCAATTTAAATCGATGGTATTATCTGTTGTATTTGAGGTTGTTAAATTTGTCGGGTTCGATGGTGCTTCAGTGTCTGGTTGAGGATTCCAAATAAGATTTACATATTCAGGATGATCTACAAATGGATTAGCATTACCCTGGTAATTATAGGCTGCATCGTTTCTTGCAAGTTCTCTATCATCAACAGGGTCTATGGTATTGTGCCATTCCAAAAGTAGGTCAACAGCCCAATTTTCTAAAGCCTGATTAGGGGTGCCATTGAACATTTCAAAACTTGTATAGGCGGCTACTGTGGTTTCGTATCTAGTTACAAAATAAAGAATCGCTCTTGCAATATCTCCTTTAAACTCATCGATAGGTTCAAATACCTGACCACCATATCCAGTAACACTACTCGAACCTCGTTTTGAACCATTTTGAGATGTCCAGTTTGCAGACCCAACGGTTCCAAAAGGTAAACTTCCACGTTGCCCATTAACAAAACCATCACTAGGAATCACATGATGAATATCATTTTGCATTGGAGAAGCACTTCCAAAAGAGGATTGGGGAATGATGTGTTCTCGATTGTAGCAATCATTTTCTGAATTGTAATTTCCACACTGTCTCGAAAAGTGATTGTACTCATAAGCGTCAGAACCATTTGGATTCTCAGTGTAAAATAAGAGCACAGTGTTATCATTTTCATAACCATTCTCTACTCTATTATCTGAATGGGTAGATTCATAACCACTATACAAGGCTCCGTAACCTCGATCAGTATCTCCGTTCGTAAGAATATTATACAATTGTGATTTTAAAGTGTATCCCGATAATCCATTGGCACTATCGTAGTAATTTGATGGAACCTGTGAAAAGGATACTGTTGTGAAAATGATAAAAAATAAAGTAAAGATATGTTTCATATAATGTACTATTTTCGTTCTAAAAGGGCCATATAAAAACCATCAAATCCTGATTTGTGTGCTAACAAACTTTGGTCTTTTACAAAGTTAAACTCTTTTCCTTCAGTAGATGCTAAGAATTTTTTTATTTGATGTTGATTTTCAGATGGTAATATTGAACAAGTTGCATAAACGAGTTTACCGCCTTCTTTTACAATTTTTGAGTACCGCTTAAGTAAATCTTCTTGGACATCTCGAATACGGTCCAAAAACTCCGGTTCGAGTTTCCATTTGGCATCTGGATTACGTCGTAAAACACCAAAACCTGAACATGGGGCATCAATCAACACACGATCAGCTTTATTGTGAAGTTTTTTAATAGGTTTTGTTGAATCAATAACCTTCAAAGTAACATTGTGTACGCCATTTCTTCTAGCGCGAATTTTGAGTTTTTTTAATTTACTTTCATAAATATCCATCGCTGTAAGTTGACCTGTATTGTTCATAAGTGCTGCTAAGTGTAGTGTTTTTCCACCGGCTCCTGCACAGGTATCAACAACTTTCATCCCAGGTTTTACATCAAGAAATTCTGCTACTAATTGTGATGAGGCATCTTGAACTTCAAACCATCCATTTTTAAAGGCGTCTGTTTTAAAGACATTTGCTCTTTCTTTAAGTTTTAAAGCAAAAGGATAATTTGATAACATCTCGGTTTCAATATCTTCTGATTGCAATTTTAATTGCAAATCTTTTTTATTAGTTTTTAGTGAGTTTACTCTAAGAATGACCGAAGCTTGTTCGTTTTGTTTTGAAATTTCTTTCGTCCACGTTAGCTCTCCTAACTCTTGACATCCCACCTCATCCATCCAGTCTGGGATAGATTCTTTAAATCTTCTATCTTTTGATAATTCATCAAAACGACCTTTTATTTTCCGAGTAGGGGTGTTTTCAAAATATTTCCAATCTGGTAAGTTGATACCTTTTAGAGTAGCCCAAACAGCAAACATTCGCCATAAGTTGTCACGATCATACGGCTCTTTTACGTCGGCAATTTTAGCATAGAGTCGTTTCCAACGCACGATGTCATAGGTCGTTTCAGCGATAAAAGCACGATCTCGACTACCCCAACGTTTATCTCTTTTAAGCAGCTTCTGAATCACTTTGTCAGCATATTCTTTTTCATTAAATATCTGCATTAAACCATCGATGGTCGCAAAGCATAAATTCTTATGTAATCGCATGTTCCTGTATTAAGATTGCAAATGTAAGTTTTTATGGGGAATTAAACTTTTTTGTTTCAATTAAGTCTAAGATTCAAACCTCTATGTTAATATAAAAATTACAAATTATAAAAAACGTGTATGAATACCAGCATTATTCCCGGAATAACATTTAATTTTTTCATCACAATTATTTTGATCTTTTTTTTTGTTGGTTGTTCTGACAATAATCCGATGGATAATACAACAAACAGTTCCGATGAAGATTACCCTGAATATGACATTTCGCAATTACTTGGCTACTATTCAGGAGCAGGATTAAGTTACCAAATAAGTAATAATACGGTGATTTTCACAACAGACGACCTTCCTAATCACACAAGTCCATATTGGCCAGAAAACCACCCTTTGCATGCTGCATATGACGGTGCCAATAGTAATTGGAATCAAAATCCAAATATTATATCACCACAAAACATCACCTTAACGATAACGTTAAAACCAAAGAAGTCTAATGGAAATAATCCAACTCAATTAGGGCCAATTGGAATTTCAAGAAACGGTGTTGTCTTTTATAACCAATATGCTGGTCCAAACAATCAGCCTCTTACAAATGAAATAAATTCGTTTGACCAATGGTTGGGTCATCCTCAGCAATTTGGCCAATATCATTATCACCAAGAGCCTCTTTATTTGACGGAAGAATTTGGTGAAGATGTTTTCTTAGGTTTGTTAAGCGATGGCTTTCCGGTGTATGGTCCATTTGAAAATGGGACTATCCTTGGTTCTCTTGATTTAGATGAGTACCATGGTCATATTGGTGTTACTTCAGATTTTCCTGATGGCATTTATCATTATCATATAACTGCAGACGATCCTTATTTAAATGGAAATGGGTATTATGGTACTCCAGGAAATATCTCTCAGTAAAATCATGTCTATCAATAAATTCACAAAACTTTATTTTTTAATGTTGTTGTTAATTGCATGTAATGATAATGCTTCCAGTATGATAATTAGTGATTCCCATAATGATCTAGAACTCAATAATGGAATTTTATTTTTTGGCAATGAGACATTTAACGGAACGATCATCTCAAGGCATGTCAATCAAGCTATGAAATCTGAAATACAGTATTTAAATGGTAAAAAAAATGGTTTTGAGCGTCATTGGTATAAGAATCATACGTTAGCGATTGATAGGACTTATCACAACGGATTAAAAGTTGGAATTCATCAAGGGTTTTGGAAAAATGGAAAGAAAAAATTCATTTATCATTTTAATGATCAAGGGGCTTATGAGGGGAGTGTCAAAGAATGGTTTCGCACTGGACAATTATTACGGTGTTTTAATTATGTTAACGGACGTGAATCAGGGAAGCAACAAATGTGGCTTGAAACCGGAAAACTGAGGGCAAATTATGAAGTGATCGATGATGAGCGTTATGGCTTAATTGGATTGAAGAAGTGTTATCAATTATAAAATTTAAAATTAGATAGTTAAGTAATGAGAATAATTATTTTATTTCTTTTTATGTTACTACAACTTTTAGGTTGTAATAACAACTTTAAAAAAAGTAATGATATCGAAGTAATGTCAATAACACTTCCTTATTTTGACACACCAGATTTTACACCAAAATGGCAACAACCTGAACATAAAATAACTGATTTCTTACTCGTGAATCAAAATGGTGATTCCATAACTAATACAACTTATTACGGTAAAATTTACGTAGCAAATTTTTTTTTTACGATTTGTCCTGGAATCTGTCCCAAGCTTGAAAGTAATATGAGTATTTTACAAGATCATTATAAAAACGACGAAGACATCATGTTAGTGTCGCATACGGTAATGCCATGGATTGATGATGTCAATCAATTAAATTCGTACGGTCTTGATCATGATATAGACAAGGATAAATGGCACCTTCTAACGGGAAATAAGAATGAATTGTACGATTTAGCAAGATTTGGATATTTTGCTGACGGAAATTTTCTCAAAACACAAAGTGAGGACGATTTTATTCACACAGAAAACTTCGTACTGGTTGACAAGCTAGGGTATATCAGAGGCGTGTATAACGGAACTATTCCTCTTGATATCAAGCGACTTATTCGACATATTACACGATTGAAAAAGTCTTCGTGAATGTATTTGGGATTCTTTAAATAAAACAACGTTTTTTCTAAGTATCTTTTTTATTTTTAGAAAAAATTATTTATGAAATACGTCACACTTTTTGTTTTTTGTTATCTTTTTTTTTCTTGTAAAGCTGAAAAAAAACAAACGTCCAGTATTTTTACATCCGTAGTTATAGAGCCCGTGTTACAAGATTCATTATTGAGTATTAGAGCAATAGACATTTTAGATGATAAAAGTTTAGCTTTTGCAGCTAATAACAACAGTTATGGCTTGATGAATCCTATTACGAAAGAGTGGAAGATCTCCAAAAAAAAATTAGATTCCCTAGAGCTTAATTTTAGAGCAGTTGCACATACTAAAAAAGATTTTTTAATGTTAAGTGTTGGAACTCCAGCATTCATGTTTAAAACAACGAATAATGGGATGAAAGTATGCTACAAAGAAATTCATCCCAAAGTGTTTTATGACTCCATGCTTTTTTGGAATGATTTAGAGGGTATTGCAGTTGGTGATCCCACGGGCGATTGTATGAGTATTATTATAACAAGAGATGGCGGTGATTCATGGAACAAATTGTCCTGTGATATGTTGCCAGAAACAGCTAATGGTGAAGCTGCATTCGCTGCGAGTAATTCCAATATATCTATCGTTGGTAATGATACATGGATTGCAACAGGTGGACAACAAAGCCGTATTTTTCATTCACCTGATAAAGGGATTTCTTGGAATGCTTATGAAACTCCGATACTTAAAGGAGCTGAAACAACTGGGATATATTCTATTGATTTTTATAACGATTCACTAGGATTTGCTATAGGTGGAGATTACACAAAACCTGACGATATGTCTGCTAATAAAATGTATACAAGTGATGGTGGGAAAACCTGGAAACTTATCGGTGTTAATAAAGAACCAGGGTATCGAAGTTGCGTGCAATATGTCCCTTACGGAGAAGGACAAGAACTAGTTGCAGTTGGATTTAAGGGTGTTGATTATTCAAAAGATGGAGGGCGAAATTGGACACACTTAAGCGACCAAAGCTTCTACACGTTACGTTTTTTAAACAACAATGTGGCTTATGCTGCAGGAAAAGGCATTGTTGCCATGCTTACTTTTGAGTAATAAAAATAAACGTGATCTCTCAAGGGCGATTTTTTTCACGACGTTTTTTCAATTCTTGAAGCATTTTACGCTTAAAATCGTGCTCTGCTTTAATCAGTTGCATGATTTTACCTGAAGATATATAAGGTTTTAGGTTGTTAACTAAGGCCTTTTTTAGTTCAAGCTGTTGTGCTTCAGCTTTTAAAAAGGAGCTAATAAATTTATCAGCGATATCATCTTTTAGTCTTACTTTTAGTCTTGACAAATCTTTATCATTTTTTTTATTTTGACGTAGTTCCAATCGTTGTTTTATTCTAATAGCATCAATAGCTTTCGTATGTTTATTGTAAATGGGCCAAAAGTTTTGGGCCTCGACTGATGTAAGATTTAATTGATTGGTTATGAATGCAACTTTCATGGCATTTAATTCTTCAAATCGATCATCTTGTTTGTTGTTTGGCTGTGCTATTAAATTGCAACCAATAAAAATAAAAAATAATAATAGTATTCGTTTCATAGTTATTCAATTAAAAAATCTTCAATAGTTAAATCTTCAATAATATAATTATCTATAGTTTCGTCCAAAAATTGATAATTGTAAAATTCAATGCTGTTTATTTCTGAAGTATCCCATATCATAGCCAACTCCGATGTGTCAAAATCGTTGATAGAGATAAATGTTTCTACTAATTCAGTCTCGATGTTGTCAAGCGATAAATTGTTAGTTGGCATCAAGATAGCTACAAGAATTAGAAGTGCTGCAGCTATTCCTGATACATACAGAGCAGTGTTCATTGAAAATAAAGGAATAGATTTGATAGACGTTTCCTCATTTTGAATAGCTTTGTATGACTTTTCTTCAAGAGTTGAGAAATAATTCTTTGGTACTTTAAAACCGGGATCATTTACGTCGTCTAGGCACTGTTGCAGAGATATTTTTTTTGATACAACATCTTCTAAGTTCACAAAGTAATTTTTTGGAACTATGTAACCAGGTGTTTTAACTTGTTTTAATTTGTTTTTCATTTTCTATTAAGACTTCATAAATAAAAAAAAGTTTAATTGTTTATCAAATGTTGTTCAATTTTTTTGACAGCGATATGATAAGATGCTTTAAGTGCTCCTTCGCTGGTTTCTAAAATATCAGAGATATCTTTGTACTTAATGTTATCAAAGTACCTCATATTGAATACTAGTCGTTGCTTTTGAGGAAGTGTTGCGATAGCCTGTTGTAGTTTTAATTGAATGTCATTTCCTTCAAAATAAATATCTGAAGTCAAATTATTGATAGCAAAATCATTTGCAACTTCATTTAGTCTGTGTTGTTGATGTTTGCTGTTTCTTTTAAGAAACGATAAGGCTTCATTTGTAGCTATGCGATACATCCACGAATATAGTTTACTATTACCTTTAAAAGAGGCTATGTTTTTATAAATTTTAATGAAAGTATCTTGAAGGACATCATCTGTATCTTCATGGGATATTATAATTTTACGAATGTGCCAGTACAAACGTTTTTTATAAAGACTTATTAATTCTTTAAAAGCAGCTTCACGGGAATCTTTTCTTTGCAATCTAACAATGAGTTGTTTCTCTTCTTTCAAAAACACATTCTTTTGATTATTAGATAAAGATATGTTCTAAAAGTTTAATCTAAATTATTTAATTTTTAACAACAACAGTTAAGTAGCTGATAAATAGTGTTTTAACGTCATTTTAATCGATTAAATGCAAAAATATACGATAAAAAGCACATTTTTTTTGGTGAATTGAATAATTATATTTAATTTTACCAAACCTTAACCTACTAAAAGTTATCATGTCCCCAAATGTGATAACGACAAGAAAAGGATGCTTCCAAATTGCATCCTTTTCTTATTTTCTTATGTTTATTCAAAACTTATTGAAATGATTGCATTGCAATCAACTTATCGTAAACACCTTTATTTTTCAATAACTTTTGGTGTTGACCTTGCTCAATAATAACTCCTTTTTGCATGACTATAATATCATCAGCATTTTGTATAGTTGATAATCTGTGGGCAATAATGATGGAAGTTCTATTTTTCATCATGTTTTCCAACGCTACCTGAACTAAGCGTTCACTTTCGGTATCTAGAGCTGATGTTGCCTCATCAAGAATCATGATTGGAGGATTTTTTAAAACTGCTCTAGCAATACTTAAGCGCTGTTTTTGTCCTCCAGATAATTTGTTTCCTGAATCTCCAATATTGGTTTGAATTCCTTGCGGTAAGTCTTTTACAAATTCCCAAGCGTTTGCAACTTTTAGTGCCTCTATAACTTGATTCTCTGTTGCATCTTCATCACCAAGAAGAATATTATTTTTGATGGTGTCGTTAAACAAAATTGAATCTTGCGTCACCAGGCCCATTAGGTGCCTTAAAGAATGTTTGGTAATATCTCTTATGTCTATGTCATCAATAGTGATACTGCCTGAACTTACATCGTAAAAACGTGTAACAAGATTTGCGATTGTACTTTTACCGCTGCCTGACTGGCCAACTAAAGCTACCGTTTTACCTTTTTTGATATTGATAGTAACGTTATTAAGCACCATGTCGTCGTCATATTGAAACGAAACATTATTTATTGCAATTCCTTCAGTAAAATTTTCTTTAATCAGGGCATTTGGTTTGTCTTGTAGAGTCGAGGAAACATTTAAAATTTCTAGGACACGTTCTGCTGCAGCATTACCTTTTTTTACTTTGTAACTTGCTTTGCTAATAGCTTTGGCAGGTGTGAGTATGTTGTAAGCAAGTCCCATGTAAACCAGAAATAATCCAGGATCTAAGGATTTTTCATTTAAAACCATTTGACCACCATACCATAACAAAACAGCAATAACTGTTATGCCTAAAAACTCACTAGTTGGACCAGCTAAATTTTGTCTATTTAATAGAGAATTAGAAAACTTATAAAACCTATTTGTTGATTGATAAAATTTATTTCCAAAAATGGACTCTCCATTAAAACCTTTGATAACTTTTAGACCAGATAATGTTTCGTCTACGATGGATAAAAATAAACCTTGCTCCTTTTGAACTTTATTTGATTTTCTCTTTAATGATTTTCCAACAAGAGAAATTAAAAAACCTGATATAGGAATAAAAATAAAGACGAATACCGTTAATTTAGCACTGATTACAAACATTGCAGCAATCGTAAATAAAATCATCAGCGGCTCTCTAATAATCAACTCTAAAATAGACAAGAATGAGTGTTGAATTTCTAAAACATCTGTTGAAATTCTTGACATGGTATCACCTTTTCGTTTTTCTGAATAAAAAGATATAGGAAGTGTAATGATTTTATTGTACAGCTCATTCCTGATGTCTTTGAGAACACCGTTTCGTAAAAACGTTATCACATACATTGCTAAGTAGTTAAATATGTTTTTTAATAAAAAGGTGCTAACTACTAACATTACCATAAAAATAAGGACATCCTCGTTACCTGTAGCTTTTTGTTGCGTTACGAAGTAATTGAGGTAATTTTCTCCATATAATTTAACATCACCTATACCAGTGTATTTTGGTGCAATTAAAACAGGTTTTGTGTCACCAAACAATACCTTAAGCATTGGAAACAAGGAAATCATTGATAAGGTCCCAAACAGGGCATAAAAAAAATTCGAAATAATATTTAGAATGGCGTAAATTTTATACGGCTTGGCAAATCGTATTATTTGCTTAAAATAATTCATTAACTAATTTTGAGTTCCTTTATAATGGCGTCAATTTTACTTTCCAATAATTGCTCCGTTTTTTCAAAAGCAGCCACATTGTCTAAATTTGTGTTTACACTAATATAGAACTTTATTTTTGGCTCAGTACCACTTGGTCTTAATGCAATTTTACTTCCATCTTCCGTGTGATAAATTAAGACATTAGATTTTGGAACGTTAATTTGTCTTTCTTCTTTTGAAAGCATGTTTTTTTTCGTTGATAAAAAATAATCCTCAACATTGATGACCTTAGAGCCATTAATGCTGGTCCAGGGATTTTTTCGCGCATCAATCATGATTTGTTTGATTTCTTGGGCACCACTGATACCTTTTTTAGTCATCGATATGAGTCTTTCTTTATACAAGCCATGTTTTACATACAAATCTATCAACTCTTCGTAGATGGTTTTATTTTGAGATTTTGCTTGTGCAGCAATTTCGCAGGCAAGAAGGGTAGAGGTCACTGCATCTTTATCTCTTACAAAATCACCAACCATAAATCCAAAACTTTCTTCACCTCCTCCAATAAAATCAAGATGTGGAAAATCTTCTATCATTTTGGCAATCCATTTGAAACCAGTGAGACCAATTTTACACTCTACGTTATAAGATTTTGTTAAGACAGACATCATTGGTGTCGATACGATAGTTGATCCCACAAATTGCTTTCCATCAATTTTTTTTGAATTTTTCCACTGTTTCAATAAAAAGTTGGCCATTAAAATCATGGTTTGATTTCCGTTGAGGATTTCTAACTTATTATTGAGATTTCGCACAGCAATACCAAGACGGTCACAGTCTGGATCTGTACCAATAACAATATCTCCATCAATAGATGTGGCCAAATCAATGGCTAGTTTTAAAGCTTCTGGCTCCTCAGGATTAGGTGAGACTACCGTTGGAAAGTTCCCATCTGGTTCTCGTTGTTCTTCAACGATATTTACATTAGCATAGCCAGCACGATTTAAAGTTTCTGGTATTGACATAATGGATGTTCCATGTAGAGAGGTAAAAACAATATTAAGATTTTCTTTAGCCGAAATAGGAGTGTTAAAACTTCCATTTTTAATAGCATTATTGATAAAAATATTATCCATTTCAGAACCAATAAGTTCAATTAATTCTGAATTTTCGGTAAACTTAATTTCAGAATAATCAAGCGAGTTAATTTCTGAAATAATTTCTGCGTCCTGTGGCGGCACTAGCTGACCACCATCTTGCCAGTATACTTTGTAACCGTTATATTCTGGAGGATTGTGTGAAGCAGTAAGTACAATACCGCAATGACATTCTAAATGTTTTAGGGTAAATGATAACTCAGGAGTGGGCCTTAGACTTTCAAATAGATAAACATGTATGTCGTTGGCAGAGAACACATTGGCCACGAGTTTACCAAAGACGTCGCTGTTGTGACGACAATCATAAGCAATAGCGACTTTTATTTGTTGATTGGGAAATGATTGTTTTAAATAGTTACTTAAACCTTGAGTGTTTTTTCCTAACGTATATTTATTAATTCTATTGGTTCCGACCCCCATAACACCGCGCATACCACCTGTGCCAAATTCTAAATTTTTATAAAAACTATCCTCTAAAATTTTTGGACTGTCTTGAATAAGTTGCTTTATTGTGTTTTGAGTATCCTTGTCAAAAGTTGGTGTTAACCAACCATTAGCATTTTTCAATACGTCAGTTTTGATGTATTCCATGTAGTTAGATTAGGTGCAAAATTAATAAATTCACAGTAGGTGTAATGCTATTAAAAGATTTATTTTTCATCTAATATTTAGATATTTACCCTGTCTTTTATCTTGTAGTGTTGTTTGTCTTTCCGAGACCTTAAAATCATTTCACCTAAGAAACCAGCAACAAAAAATTGACTACCCAAAATCATGGTGGTTAGTGAAATGTAAAATTCTGGTCGTTGTGTTATAAGTCTTCCAAATGGGTTGAAGAAAACTTTATCAATGCCCAAATACAGAGCAAAAATAAATCCAATAATCAGCATGGAAGCACCAATAGAGCCAAAAAAATGCATGGGTCTTTTTCCGAACTTAGAGACAAACCAAATAGTAATTAAATCTAAGAATCCATTTATAAACCGTTCCATACCAAATTTAGTTTTTCCGTATTTTCGCGCCTGATGTTTAACGATTGTCTCTCCTATATTATTAAATCCTTCATTTTTTACTAAAACAGGGATGTAGCGATGCATTTCCCCATTGACATTTATAGTTTTTACCACAACATTTTTGTAGGCCTTTAAGCCACAATTAAAATCGTGCAAATTGACACCAGATGTTTTTCTTGCAGCCCAATTAAAAAGTTTTGAAGGGATGTTTTTGGTAAGAACTGAATCAAAACGCTTCTTTTTCCAGCCAGAAACTAAATCGAAATCATCTTTTTCGATCATATCAAACAATTTTGGAATTTCATCTGGATTGTCTTGTAAATCTGCATCCATCGTAATGACAACTTTTCCCTTTGCCATTTCAAAACCAGCATGCAAAGCTTGTGATTTTCCATAGTTTTTGGAAAAGCGAATTCCTTTTACTGACGGGTCTTTTTGTGACAATAAATAAATTATTTGCCATGAATCATCAGAACTTCCATCATCAATAAAAATGATTTCATAGGACAAATGATTGGATTGCATAACTGAAGCAATCCAATCATGTAATTCTTTAAGAGAGCCATTTTCATCTAACAGTGGAATAACGACTGAAATATCCATCTAGTAGTTGCAATTAAATGACGTGAAATAGTGAGTTATTATTCATCAGGATTTGATTTTTTCATAATAGCTCCAACAATGAGTCCGATGACTGCTTGAAAAAGTGATCCAAAAACTAAGGATTGTGCCGTGCTTCCTAAACTAAATTGATCAGTTTTTTCCATCTCTTCAACAGATGCTGCAATCACATCTACGGGAGCATTAAAGCCTTTCATGGTATTAACTGTGGCTTCAATAGTTATCTTTTTTATCTCTTCAGCGGCATCTGGATCAATAAAAGAGAACAAAATAAAACTAAAAATTGAACTTATGACCACACCTAAAACAGTAGTAATAAAGTATGCGCTAAAGGCGTCTTTAAACGAAATAAATCCATTGAGTCCTTGTTTAACTTTAGAAGTTGCGAATATTCCGACTCCAATAATAAGGGCAATCATTCCCAAACCTAAGTACATATTGGCCATTAAGTTGAGGTTTATTGCATAGATGGCAACGGTGATTAATATTAAAAAAACTCCTAAATATGAGCCAAAATTTAAAGCAATTGATTTAATAGATTTTTCCATGTTTGTATAATTTAATTTATGGTTGTTAGTAGTCAAATATACTAAAACGTTACATTTAAATTTGGCTAGTAATTCTTCTTTTTAAAAATTAATACAAAAACATTGTAGTTTTGTAAAAATATTTTAAATTTGCATTTCGAAAAAACAAGGTTTAAAACAGTTCGCGATGAAAAAAGATATACACCCTGATAATTATAGACTAGTAGCGTTTAAAGACATGTCAAATGACGACGTATTTTTAACAAAATCAACAGCTGACACTTCAGAATCAATTGATGTTGATGGTGTTGAATATCCATTAGTTAAAATGGAAATATCAAGAACATCTCATCCATATTATACTGGGAAATCAAAGCTAGTGGATACCGCTGGTCGTATTGATAAGTTTAAAAACAAATACGCAAAATTTAAGAAATAATTTTTAGTAAATATATTTTCAAAAAGCCTTTCAACTAATGAAAGGCTTTTTTATTTTTACCAAAATACCCTTTTATGAATTTTATTCTTTTTGATGGAGCTTTCCGTAACAATTTGTTGCCATTTACTTACACGAGACCTGTCGCAGATATACGGTTTGGTATCCTTACCATTAGAGAAAAATGGGAAATTGTTTTAGGGACAACAACCACAACTGTAACAGAGGATTATTTATCAGATAAATATCCCATGGTAGAAATGCCCAATAATATCATGATTAATGCTTCCTTTTGTCCTAATGATTCCCTAATAAATTTAATTAATAAACTTGAGCCTAATCAAGCAATTTTTTCAGGAGAAAATATTTTGGCATTTTATGTCATGGAATCTCAAGAAGTCGTCAATTTTGATGATTTTGATATCATTGACTTTGCTTTAGAGACCCTTTACATTGAGCACACCTGGGATATATTTTCAAAAAACGAAGAGGCAATTCAACAAGATTTTGAATTGTTAACGAAAGGTAAACAGTCTGAAAAAATATCAAATACCGTAAATGTTATCAACCCAAAATCAGTATTTGTTGAAAAAGGAGCTCAAATTGAATATGCAACCTTAAATGCTTCATCTGGTCCAATTTACATAGGAAAAGATGCTATAATCATGGAAGGAAGTTTAGTTCGTGGCCCTTTGGCTTTGTGTGAAAAAGCAGTTTTGAAAATGGGAGCAAAGATTTATGGACCAACCACCATAGGACCACATTGTAAAGTTGGTGGCGAACTAACTAATACAGTCTTATTTGGGTATTCTAATAAAGGGCACGATGGGTTTTTAGGGAATTCTGTGATTGGGGAGTGGTGTAATATAGGAGCTGATTCCAATAACTCAAATCTTAAAAATAATTATGCTGAGGTTAAATTATGGGATTATAATTTAGAAGGATTTTCAAAAACTGGTCTTCAGTTTTGTGGTTTGATGATGGGAGATCATAGTAAATGTGGTATTAATACCATGTTTAATACAGGAACGGTGGTAGGTGTGAGCGCAAATATTTTTGGTAGTGGATTTCCTAGGAATTTTATTCCAAGTTTTTCTTGGGGAGGACACACAGGTTTTAAAACTTACCTTACTAAGAAAGCTTTTGAGGTTTCAAAAATTGTCATGGCACGAAGACATGTGAGATTTACAGAGGTAGATGCGTCAATTCTAGAGCATGTTTTTAATATTACCAATAAATTCAGAAGACATTAGTAACGGTCACTTGGCTTTATTTGACTCACAGAAAACTAAAATAAATGTGGTTATGATTTTTAAGTCGTAAATTTGCATTATGCTTAATTAACACAATGGATCAAAGAAAAAAGGTTGGATTTTACACCTTAGGTTGCAAGCTTAATTTTTCAGAAACATCGACAATTTCAAGGGATTTTGTTGAGGAAGGTTTTGAGCGTGTTGAATTTTCTGAGTATGCAGACATTTACGTGATAAACACTTGTTCAGTGACAGACAATGCTGACAGAAAATTTAAGACTATTGTAAAACAGGCTCAAAAATCAAACCCACATGCTTTTGTAGCAGCCATTGGTTGCTATGCCCAATTAAAACCTCAAGAATTGGCAGATATTCATGGTGTAGATTTAGTATTGGGAGCTACTGAAAAATTTAAAATCACTGATTACATAAATGATTTATCTAAAAATGATTTTGGAGAAGTACATTCTTGTGAAATTCAAGATGCTGATTTTTATGTAGGGAGTTATTCGATTGGTGATAGAACACGTGCTTTTTTAAAGGTTCAAGATGGGTGCGATTATAAATGTACTTATTGTACGATACCTTTGGCAAGAGGCATTTCAAGAAGTGATAAATTAGATAATGTTCTAAAAAATGCCAATGATATAGCAATGAAAGGGATTAAGGAAATTGTCCTGACGGGTGTTAATATTGGTGATTATGGGAAAGGAGAATTTGGAAATAAAAAGCATGAGCACACCTTTTTTGATCTCGTAAAAGCACTGGATGATGTTGTCGGGGTAGAGAGGTTGCGTATTTCATCTATTGAACCTAATCTTCTTGGTGATGATGTCATTGATTTTGTTGCTCAAAGTAAATCGTTTGTACCACATTTTCATATTCCGTTGCAAAGTGGTTCTAATGACATTTTAAAGTTGATGAGACGTCGGTATTTGAAAGAGTTATATGTTGAACGAATTATGAGAATTAAAACAAAGATGCCACATGCTTGTATCGGAGTTGATGTCATCGTGGGCTTCCCTGGAGAAACAGAAGAGCGTTTTTTAGAAACTTATAATTTTTTAGCAAATCTAGATATTTCGTATTTGCACGTGTTTACATACTCAGAACGTGACAATACTGTTGCATCTACATTATCTGACATAGTTCCGAAAAATATCAGAGCAAAGCGTAGCAAAATGCTTAGAAGTTTGTCGGTGAAAAAACGCAGAGCGTTTTATGAAAGTCAATTAAATACCGTGAGAAATGTGTTATTTGAAGCTGAAAATAAGCAAGGCTATATTCAAGGGTTTTCAGATAATTATGTAAAAATAAAAGTTCCATGGAATCCCGCGTTAGTGAACACGATCCACAGTATGAAACTATCAGAGATTGGTGAGGACGGTGTTGTACGAGTTGCCTAAGATATTAGATGCGAATACCAACGGGTAACATACTCTTATAGCGTCTGTTTCTTCTAATGAATTTTGCAATTTCAGGACTAGTTGGAACCACACTAATGTTGCGCTCTTGAATATTTCTCATAACCAATTTGAGAAATTCCTCCGTAAATGAAGTGTCACTAATATTATCTGGAACAATAAGTTTGGTTAAAAAAATTTTCCGGTCTTGAAGTGAATATTCAATTTTAGCAAGTTGACCCTCAACTTTCAATTCAAATTGACGTAAAAAATCATTGTCAATTAATTCTACTGCATCTATCATAATAATCTGTTTTATACAACGGGAGTAAATCTATTTTACATAGATTTGTTTTGCAAATTTACAAAAAATAATTGTGACTTTTTGGAGTAAGTTACATCATGGGTTCTTATGGATTTGAATTATATACATGTTTATCTAATGCCTGGAATGGCTGCGAATTCTTCAATTTTTGAATACATTCAATTACCACCAAATAAATTTGAAATACATTTATTGGAATGGATACCACCCATAGACAACGAAACATTGTCATCATATGCACAACGAATGTCTTTAAAAATCACACATGACAACTCAGTCTTGATTGGTGTATCGTTTGGTGGTGTTTTGGTTCAAGAAATGAGCTTATTTAGAGAGATTAAAAAAATAATCATCATTTCTTCAATAAAGTCTAAAAGTGAACTGCCAAAAAAAATGTACGTTGCAAGACGTTTAAAACTTTACAAATTTTTACCAACGCAACTTGTGGCTCATTTTAATAAATTATCTGCATTTAATTTTGGTCAAATGGTTAAAAAACGGTTGGCTCTTTATCAAAAATATTTATCCATAAATGATAAAAGGTATTTAGATTGGGCCATATTTAATATGGTTTGTTGGGATCGTAATGAGACATTACCCAATATCGTGCATATTCACGGCAATAAAGACACGGTGTTTCCTATTCAGAACATCTCAAATTGTATCGTCGTTGAGGGTGGAACACATATCATGATTTTAAATAAATACAAATGGTTGAATAAGCATTTACCACAATTGATTATGTCGTAAAAAATTATTTCTTTTTACAGATTTTACTTAATTTTAAATAAAAATATCTGGATGATAATAAACATAAAAAAAACACTCATAACATTTGGTGTTTTAAGCATAGCACTCTCATTTATTTTTGCAGTTCAAGACGCTCCAAGTGATGAGAATTTAGAAAAAAAAATTATTAATGATTACAATGTCTATGCATTAAATGTTCCAGCAAATTTAAATTTTGCAGGAGAAATGATGCCTTTAAATGACCCTGATATTTTAGAACGTATGGATCGTGAACTGCTTGTAAACACTTATTGGCAGTCTAACGCATTACTCATGTTCAAAAGAGCTAATAAATATTTTCCCGTGATAGAACCTATTTTGGAGAAATATAACGTTCCAGATGATTTTAAATTTTTAGCGGTAATCGAAAGTGGTTTAGTCAATGTAGTATCCCCAGCAGGTGCAAAAGGTGTGTGGCAAATAATGCCATCTACCGGTCGAGAAAATGGACTTGAAATAAATCAGAACGTTGACGAACGCTACAATTTAGAAAAATCAACAGAAGTTGCTTGTAAATATTTATTAGATGCAAAAGAGCGATTTGGTTCCTGGACACTGGCTGCTGCATCGTATAATGCGGGGAAAAATGGTATCGCGCGGCGATTAAAAAGTCAAAACGTTTCAGATTATTATGATTTATTGCTAAATGAAGAAACAGGGCGCTATATATTTCGAATCGTTGCGTTAAAAGAAATATTAAACCATCCAGATAAATATGGCTTTAATTATAGACACAAAGATCTTTATAAGCCAATTCCAACATATAAGGTAGCTTTGGACACCGCTGTTTCAGATTTTGTAAAATTTTCTCAACAATTTGGTATTAACTACAAAATTTTAAAACTGCACAATCCATGGTTGAGGGAGTCACATCTCAATAATAAATCACGAAAAGAATATTCAATTAAAATTCCAAAAGAAGGTTTTTACAGTACGCCGTAGACAGGAAATTCTTAATTGATAAAAAAACACTAATTAGTCGTGCATTTTTTATTGGCATTATCGTCTACTTCTTCTCCCTTGCCTCGCTGATGTTGGACTGCCGTAATGTTGATTTGGTATAGAGGCCTTTTTCATTTGCTGTTTCATCATTTTTATTTGATCACTTAACATACCTCTTTTATCAAGTTTCTGTGCCTCAGATAATAACGTATTAGCTTCTTGTTTTCTGCGCTTTGAAAAAGCGATACCTGCTAAATTTAATTTTGCCATAGCAAGATCATGATCCATTGATAAACCAAACGAAATCGCATTTTTAAAATATTTTTCAGCTTCATTCATATTTGTTTGTGATACCATAATGCCATTTAAATAATTGTAATAGCCTTGTTGTTTTTTTGTGAGTGTCGTTGCAGGGTTTTTTATTTTATCTAACCATTTTTTGGCACCATCAAAATCTTGTTTACGTAATTTTAGAAATGATAGCAAGATGAATTCATTTTTAAAATAAAGAAAAATAAAAATTGACGAAAGTAACGTGAACATGATACCGTTTCCTACATTTCCTTCTGTAAACTCGTAAACAGCATAAGAAAGAACCAAGAGAGCACAAATTAATTTTATGTTTTTATTGAACATATTGAACATTTAAATTTTAATAGGCAAAGGTAGTAAAAACAATTAAAAATAATTTTAATTTTAGGTTTGCGAAAGTAAAAACTCTTTGTATATTTGCACGCAGTTTTGGGCTTTGGTCCATACATCAATGATTATAAGTGTTTAAAAATAATATACAATGCCAAAAAGAACGTTTCAGCCATCAAAGAGAAAGAGAAAAAACAAGCATGGTTTTAGAGAAAGAATGGCTTCCGCTAATGGTAGAAAAGTGTTAGCACGAAGAAGAGCTAAAGGAAGAAAGAAGATATCGGTATCTTCCGAAATAAGTCACAAAAAATAATGATTAACAATTGTTAATATTTTAAAGGTGTTACTATACGTAATGCCTTTTTTTATATCCAATCGTTAACTATTTTTGAAAAATTTTACATTTAAATTGAATACAAAGAAATGCCAAAAAGAGAAGATTTAACATCTATTTTAATTATTGGTTCTGGTCCTATAGTTATAGGTCAGGCTTGTGAGTTTGATTATTCAGGATCTCAATCGTTAAGGTCCTTGCGAGAAGACGGAATTGAAACTATTTTAATCAATTCAAACCCTGCCACGATTATGACAGACCCTTCTATGGCAGATCATGTTTACTTATTACCCTTGACAACTAAATCCATTGTAAAAATATTAAATGAACATCCTAATATAGATGCAGTTTTACCAACAATGGGAGGTCAAACTGCTCTAAATTTGTGTATCGAAGCCGATGAAAAAGGTATTTGGGATGATTTCAACGTGTCTCTTATCGGTGTTGATATTAACGCTATAAATATTACAGAGGATCGTGAGCAATTTAGAGGATTGATGAATAAAATAGGTATCAAAATGGCTCCTCAGGCTACGGCGACCTCTTTTTTACAAGGAAAAGAAATTGCTCAAGAATTCGGTTTTCCACTTTGCATACGCGCCTCTTACACGTTAGGTGGGGCTGGAGCAGCTATTGTTTATGATGAAAAGGATTTTGACAAGTTACTTAGAACAGGTTTAGAAATTTCTCCAATACATGAGGTGATGATTGACAAAGCCATGATGGGTTGGAAAGAGTATGAATTAGAATTACTTCGAGACAAAAATGATAATGTTGTCATCATATGTTCAATTGAAAACATGGACCCTATGGGAATTCATACGGGAGATTCTATAACAGTGGCTCCAGCAATGACACTATCTGACAACACGTATCAGATAATGCGTGATATGGCGATCAAAATGATGAGAAGTATTGGTGATTTTGAAGGGGGATGTAATGTTCAATTTGCAGTTTCACCTGATGACAAAGAGGACATTATTGCAATTGAAATCAATCCTCGTGTGTCGCGATCTTCTGCACTAGCCAGTAAAGCCACAGGTTACCCCATCGCTAAGGTTGCGACAAAACTAGCTATTGGCTACACATTAGACGAGTTAGATAATCAAATAACAAAATCAACATCAGCATTATTTGAACCAACATTGGATTATGTTATTGTTAAAATACCACGATGGAATTTTGATAAATTTGAAGGATCAGATCGTACCCTAGGTTTGCAAATGAAGGCCGTCGGGGAGGTGATGGGTATAGGAAGATCATTTCAAGAAGCACTACATAAAGCAACACAATCTTTAGAGATTAAACGAAACGGATTGGGAGCTGATGGAAAAGGATACACGGAGTATAACCAAATTATAGAAAAACTAACAAATGCGTCATGGGACCGTGTTTTTGTTATTTATGACGCGATTGCCATTGGAATACCATTAAGTCAAATTTATGATATCACAAAAATTGATATGTGGTATTTAAGACAATATGAAGAACTATTTCACTTAGATAAAGAAATATCAAAATATTCTATTGATACTTTAGATAGAGAGTTGTTGTTAGAAGCGAAGCAAAAAGGTTATGGAGACCGTCAAATCGCTCACATGCTAGGATGCCTTGAAAGTCAAGTGTTTAAAAAGCGAGTTGATGAAAATATTCAGCGAGTTTATAAATTAGTTGATACGTGTGCTGCTGAATTTAAGGCCAAAACACCTTATTACTATTCAACATTTGAAAATGCGGTGGAGACAGCCTCAGGGGATACTTATGTTCACAATGAAAGTGTTGTTTCTGATAAAAAGAAAATTGTTGTTTTGGGCTCTGGACCTAACAGAATAGGTCAGGGAATTGAATTTGATTATTGTTGTGTTCACGGTGTTTTAGCTGCTGCTGAATGCGGTTATGAAACTATCATGATTAATTGTAACCCAGAAACTGTATCAACAGATTTTGATACTGCAGATAAATTATATTTCGAACCTGTGTTTTGGGAACACATATATGATATTATTCGACATGAAAAACCAGAGGGAGTTATTGTGCAGCTTGGTGGTCAAACGGCCTTAAAACTAGC
>UPTG01000707.1_pt1 | contig 26826 bp, 22 predicted proteins | sample 2160121 | NCBI WGS metagenome assembly UPTG01 (sample SAMN06266255, study PRJEB28933) | marine metagenome | isolation source: Columbia River Estuary | place: USA:Columbia River Estuary, USA | collected 2014-07-27
TTACATATTCCTTAATTTCAGTATTGGAAATGGCCCCAGTACCAAAACGAAAATAAAGTTCTAAAGAAGTTCCAGTATCAAAATACTTGATAAGTTCAGTTTCAGTATTTTTATTGAATTTAAGTTTTAAGTGTTTTAGTTTTCTTTCAGCAATCTCTTTTCCAACTCCAGAAATTCTTTTTTTATCTTCTTTTAATGCAGCCTTTATTTTTGATTTTGCCCTTGATGTAATCACAAAGCGCAACCAATCTTTTCTTGGCCTTTGTTTTTTAGATGTGATAACTTCAACTTGATCGCCACTACCTAATTGATGGCTTAATGAGACCAATTTCCCATTTACTTTTACCCCCATACATTTGAGTCCAACATCAGTATGAATTGAAAAAGCAAAATCAAGTGCAGTAGCTTTTTTAGGTAATGTTTTTAATTCTCCATTTGGCGTGAAAACATAAATCTCTCCTGCATAAAGATTGAGTTTAAAATCATCAATAAAATCAAGTGCGTTAGATTCAGGGTTTTCTAATAACTCACGGATATTATTGATCCATACATCTAGTGAGTTTTCTTTACTTCCTTCTTGTTTGTATTTCCAATGTGCAGCATACCCTTTTTCTGCAATATCATCCATTCTTTTGCTTCTGATTTGTACTTCAACCCACTTACCATCATCCCCCATTACAGTAGTGTGTAAGGATTCATATCCATTGGCTTTTGGAGTTGAAACCCAATCTCTCAATCTATCCGGATTTGGTTTGTAAAAATCAGTAACAATCGAATAGATTTTCCAGCAATCTGATTTCTCATTTTCTAGTGATGATTCAACAATAATTCTGATTGCAAATTTGTCAAATATATTATCAAAATTAACACCCTTGGTAACCATTTTATGTCTAATAGAAAAGATTGATTTTGGTCTTCCTTTTATAGAACAATAAAGTTCATTTTCTTTTAATTTATTTCTGATTGGTTTACAAAACTTTGTGATGTATTTATTTCTTTCTTCTTTTGTAGCTTGTAGTCCTTCAGCAATTGCTTTATATACTTCTGGTTTTGTGAATTTAATCCCTAAGTCTTCTAATTCAGTTTTGATAGCATAAAGCCCTAATCTGTGAGCGAGAGGTGCATATAAGTAAAGAGTTTCTGATGCAATTTTAAGCTGTTTTGGCTTTTTCATTGCATCCAAAGTTCGCATATTATGGAGTCTATCAGCAAGCTTAATTAGTATTACTCTTACATCATCTGATAGAGTAAGGAGCATCTTTCTAAAATTCTCTGCTTGCATGGATACATTCTTATCAAATACGTCCTGAATTTTAGTTAATCCATCAATAATTTTAGAGACTTTTACACCAAATAATTTTTCTATATCTTTGAGAGTATAGTCAGTATCTTCAACTACATCATGCAGTAGAGCACATATAATAGAGGTAGTTCCTAGGCCAATTTCTTTTGCAGCAATATGAGCAACAGCAATAGGGTGGTATATATAGGGTTCTCCTGATTTTCTCCTCTGAGTTTTGTGGGCTTCAACTGCTAAATCAAAAGCTTTTCGAATTTCTTTTTTATCTGCTTTATCTGTTTTGTCAGCACATGCACGCAACAATGATTTATACTTATTAAGTATGTCTTTTTTTTCTTGTTCTAAATCTATTGGTTGCATCTAGTAATTTAAGCAAAAATAGGGTAAGTACTCATTAGTTTATTTACTTCTTTTCTTACTTCAGATAATACATTTTCATCTTCATAATTCATGATTACTTTATCAATTAAATTAACAATAGTAGGTATTGTATTTTCTTTTACACCTCTTGTAGTTATTGCTGGAGTTCCAACTCTTATTCCAGAAGTTATAAATGGTGATTGAGTATCAAAAGGAACCATGTTTTTATTTGCAGTAATATCTGCTTTTACAAGTGCGTTTTCAGCATCTTTTCCTGTTATGTTTTTATTTCTTAAATCAATAAGCATGCAGTGATTTTCCGTACCTCCAGAAATAATTTTATACCCTTTTTTAACAAATTCCTCAGCCATTAGTTTTGAGTTTTTTAATACTTGCTCTCCATAGGTTTTGAATTCAGGTTTTAATGCTTCACCAAAAGCAATTGCTTTACCAGCTATTACATGTTCTAATGGCCCTCCTTGTGAGCCTGGGAATACGCCTGAATTTAATATTGCGGACATCATTCTAGTTTTTCCTTTTGGAGTTTTTAGTCCCCAAGGGTTTTCAAAGTTTTTTCCCATCATAATCATTCCACCTCTTGGACCTCTTAAGGTCTTGTGAGTAGTAGTAGTTAAAATATGGCAATGTGGAGCAGGGTCATTTAATAATTTTGCAGCAATTAATCCTGCTGGATGAGCAATATCAGCCATCAATAAGGCACCAACTTTATCTGCAATTTTTCTAAAACGAGCATAATCCCAGTCTTGTGAGTAGGCAGAGCCGCCACAAATAATAAGTTTTGGTTGTTGAGCAATTGCTGTTTCTTCTAATTTATCATAATCAACCTTTCCTGTAAATTCTCCCACATTATAAAAAGAGGTTTTGTAAAGTTTTCCTGAAAAATTAACTGGTGATCCATGAGTTAAATGCCCTCCGTGAGAAAGATTAAATCCTAAAATTTTATCTCCAGGATTTAAACAAGCTAATAGCACTGCTGCATTTGCTTGTGAGCCTGAGTGGGGTTGTACATTAACATACTCAACACCAAATAATTCTTTTGCTCTATCAATTGCTAATTGTTCTACTTTGTCAACAACTTCACATCCTCCATAATATCTTTTTCTAGGGTATCCCTCAGCATATTTGTTTGTTAAGCAAGAACCCATAGCTTGCATTACTTCATTACTCACAAAGTTTTCTGATGCAATTAATTCAATTCCATTTCTTTGCCTTTGATCTTCCTCATTTATTAAATCAAAAATTATTTGATCATTTTTCATCTGATATTATTTTTAAATTTCTATTTTCGTAAACGCAACAAATGTATATAAATTTATGAATAGAATTAAGGAACTTTTTGGAATAAAATATCCAATTATTCAGGGGGGCATGATATGGTGTAGTGGTTGGGAATTAGCCTCTGCTGTAAGTAATGCTGGTGGATTGGGTTTAATTGGTTCAGGCTCAATGTATCCTGAAGTTTTAAGAGAACATATCCAAAAATGCAAGAAAGTAACTGACAAGCCTTTTGGAGTAAATATTCCTTTAATTTATCCGAATATTGACGAGCATATTCAAATCATTATTGATGAAGGAGTGAAGATTGTTTTTTCATCAGCAGGAAACCCTAAGAAATACACTTCTTATTTACAAGAAAAAGGAATTATTGTAGTGCATGTAATTGCAAATACTAAGTTTGCTTTAAAGTCAGTTGAGGCAGGAGTTGATGCTATAGTTGCTGAAGGTTTTGAAGCAGGAGGGCATAATGGGAAAGATGAAATTACAACTATGTGCTTAATTCCTAAAATAGCAGATGAAGTAAATATTCCTGTAATTGCTGCAGGAGGTATTGCAGATGGGCGTGCAATGTTAGCAGCTATGTGCTTGGGTGCTGATGGCGTGCAAATTGGTAGTAGATTTGCAGTTTGTAAAGAAAGTTCTGCTCATGAAAACTTTAAAAATTATGTTTTTGATGCAAAGGATGGCGCAACAGATTTAACTTTAAAGGAAATAACAGCTGTAAGATTGTTAAAAAATGAGTTTTACCAAAACATACAAGAAGCATATCTGGCAAAAGCAACAACTAAGGAATTAAAAGAATTGTTAGGAAGAGGAAGGGCTAAAAAAGGGATGTTTGAAGGTAATTTATCAGAAGGAGAATTGGAAATTGGACAAGTATCTTCAATGATTAATAAAATGCAGACTTCCAAAGAAATTATTGATGAAATTATTGATGATTTCAATAATGCAAAAAGTCATCTTCCCGCTTTTAATGTATAAGTTTTTTTTACGCAAGTATTCTCTTTAGTCCTCTGTTGAATTTTTTTTTGTAAATTTGTAGTTATTATAAATTACATTATGAAAAAGATATTATTTTTATTTTTTGTTGTCTTTTTAAGTTTTTCTTCTCAAGCTTCTCACTTTATTGGTGGTGAAATTACTTGGGAATGCGATAAGGATCCATTAAGTCCAAATTATGGGAAGTATACGTTTTATATGACAATTTATCAAGATTGTGATGGTATAGATTTTAGCACGACTGGTTATAATATAGACGTTCATAACCACCCATCATTATTCTCAATTAATTTACCTTTCGTTTCATCAGTCGATATTTCTCCAACTGGTGTTCCAGGATCTACTCCTTGCTATGACTGTAATACTCAGCCATTTGGAACATTTGGTGCTGTAAAGCAATGGAATTATGCTTCAGCTCCCACGACAATTACCGGAAGTCCATCTGCTGACGGATGGCATTTTACTTGGGGTACATGTTGTAGAAGTGCAAATATAACTAATATTGGTACGCCTGGTAGTATGGATTGGATTGTGCGATCTGTGATGTATCCTTATACTGATCCTAGTGGAACGATATTCCCTAATAGTAATGAGTGTTATGAGAATTCTCCAATTTTTAAAGAAGAGCCAAAAACAATTCTATGTTCTGGTTATCCTTTTTCGTATAATCATCTTGCTTTTGATGTTGAGCTTGATTCACTAAGTTATAGTTGGGCAGAACCTTTGGATGTCGCATCTTCATATGATTATACCAATCCTAGTTCACAGGCAATACCGTATATTGGAGGTTATACAGTTACATCTCCAATACCAGGTAATCCTACTCTAGATAGTGAAAATGGAGAAATTTCTTTCTTTTCAATGACTAATGGTGTTTTTGTTACAGTTATAAAGGTAGCAGCATTTAAGTGTGGACAATTAGTTGCTGAAGTATATAGGGATGTAAATGTAGCTCTCTTAGGTTGTGGAACCTTGCCAAATGGTGCTCAAAATTCTCCTCCTCTTATTACAGCTCCAGTTGGAAGTCAGAATTGGATTACGACTTTAAACCCCTCAACAGGTTTACCATCATATGAAACTACAATTATGGCTGGTGAATTGGTCAATTTTTCTGTAGTTGCAACTGACAATGATATTAACTCAACTGGAAATATGCAAGATTTATCATTAGAGGTAGAGGGTGGTCAATTAGATCCATTATTAGCACTTAGTAATCCTGCATCCTTTACAGTAACATCTTCATCTCCAGGAAATATTTCAGGAGATTTTGAATGGCTATCTAATTGTGATCATATGCAAGATTATGGATGTGGTAGGCAGGGAGGCGTTTTTACGTTTAATATTAAATCATATGATGACTTTTGTCCAGCAAATGGAATTAAAATGGCTACCATAACAATAAACGTTATTCCACCTCAACCCGACTTAAGATGCTTAGCTGTTGATGCCAATGGAGGAGTTGATTTATATTTTTCTTTTCCTGCAGGAGTTATTGATACAAATATTAAGTATGATATATATCATTCTAAACAAATTTATGGACCTTATTCATTACTTGATAGTATTTTTTATCCTGATACAACTTTTTATCATTCAGGATCTGACGCTAATACATCAAAAAGTTATTATTATCTTTTAGGAAGCGTTACTTGTGGAACTAACATTGGGGGAGGAAGTGATTCACTTTTATATTCTGACACATTAAGCACTATTTTAATGCATTCTACAGCAGTAAACATGGGAGTAACTGCAGATTTAAACTGGAATCCTACTCATAATCCTTTAATACCCTCTTCTTCTACAGATTATGATGTACATTATATAAATGCAGATAATATTGATGCAATCCTTTCTGTGCAACCTGATACTTTTGCTCAAATGGATGGAGATAGATGTGACTATATTCCACAGTTTTATGTAGAAATACCTGATATTAGTGGGTGTGTCTCAAAATCTTCTATTAGTTCAGTAAATTTACTAGATACTTTGTCTCCTGTTACTCCAATTATTGAAGATATTTCAGTTGATGTTAATGGGAAATCAGTTGTAAGTTGGAGTGTCTCTGCTGATAGTGATTTTTACATTGTTTACATACAAGATAATAATGGCGCTTGGATTACTTTAGATACAGTTTTGTTTGGAACTAATAGTTATCAGTTTGTTAACTCAAATGCAACAATTAATTCTGAAAACTTTACTGTGAGAGCTCTTGATAGTTGTGGAAATACAAGAGTAAGGTCTGAAATACACAATTCAATTTATTTGGTACAATTAGTTGATGAATGTGATCATTCGGTTCAGCTAAATTGGAATGATTATATTAATTGGAGTGGAGGTACTCATCATTTTAATGTATTCATAAATGAAATAGATGAGAATGGAGTAGTGATTTCTGATGTAATTACAGTAACAAATGCTACTGAGTATTTGTTAGATGGTTTAACTTCATCATCTCAGTATGAGATATATGTTGAAGCTTATAATTTTGACGCTTCTTTTGTTGCGGTTTCTAATCTTTTAGATTTTAATATATCATTGGCAGCTAAGCCTAAGTTTCATTATATTGAGTATGTCACAGTAAATCCTGACAATGGTTTTATTGAGTTAAATTGTTATGTTGATAATCAAGGGGTGATTGATCATTATGATATTTATAGAAGTAAGATTGTTAATGGAGTTGAAGTTGGCTTAGATCTTATTGATAATGTAACTTTTAACGGAACATCATCTGTTCATTATATCGATAATGAGGCATCTACTTCTAATTATTCCTATTTATACAAAACTTACCCTGTAGATACTTGCGGTATTACATTAAATGTTCCGCCAGTTGATGATCCGGCTTATGCTAATGATATTTCATATGCTCAATCAATATTGCTAGAAGTAGAAGTGAATAAAGATTATTCTAATTTTCCTGGCTTAGAAAGTGATTATACAAATACAATTACTTTTAATGAGTATGATAAATGGTTAGGGGATGTTTCAAAATATGAATTATTCAGATCTATTAATAATGAACCTTTTGTGATGTTGCCTATCAAAACTTGGGATATGGATAATAATTCAAATCAAGAATTAGTGTTTATTGATAAGGTAACAGAGTTTGGAGAAACAAATGGTAAGTTCTGTTATTACATAAAGGCTACTGAAGGTAATAATACTCCTTACGGGTCAGTTCCTGAAGGAAGTTTATCTAATATTGTATGCATTAGCCAAACTCCTAATATTTTTGTTCCAAATACTTTTACTCCAAATGGAGATGAGCACAATGAGGTGTTTAGGCCAATTGCGTATTTTGTTTCTGAAGTTGGTTATTCTTTTTCTATTTTTAATAGAAATGGAAGTGAGATATTCTCTACTAATGAACCATCAAAAGGGTGGGATGGAACATATAAAGGAAGTAATGTGCAGAATGATAATTATGTATATCATCTACAATACATAAATTCAGATGGAGAGTTAACACATAAAACAGATGCTTTTAACCTAGTAAGATAAGTAAAGCTTAAATAATAAAAATAGTCCCTTTTTAAGGGACTATTTTAGTATAGAAATTGTTAATTTTGCATAATTTTTAAAATAGTAATTATGAGTAATAAAGTATTGAGGGAGGGTTTAACTTATGATGATGTTCTAGTTGTTCCTGCATATTCGGAAGTATTACCTCACATGGTAAGTACAGCTACTAAATTCACTAAAAATATAACGCTAAATGTTCCAGTAGTATCTGCTGCTATGGATACTGTTACTGAATCAAAAATGGCGATTGCTATTGCGCAGGAAGGTGGAATTGGAGTGCTTCATAAAAACATGAGTATTGAAAGTCAAGCGTTTGAAGTCCGAAAAGTAAAAAGATCAGAAAGTGGTATGATTTTAGATCCTATTACTCTAGGATTAAATGCAAATGTTGGTGATGCTTTTTTAATGATGCGTGAAAATAAAATTGGAGGTATTCCTATTGTAGATGAAAACATGCATCTTCTAGGAATTGTTACTAATAGAGATTTACGCTTTGAAAAAGATATGACACTTTCTATTAATGAAGTAATGACATCAGAAGGAATTATTACTACTGAATTAAATGACCTTGAAAATGCTGAGGATATCTTAAAAGAAAATAAAATTGAAAAATTACCTATTGTTAATGCTGAAAATAAATTAGTTGGGCTAATAACTTTCAAGGATATTATTAAAAACAGAATGCGACCAAATGCTTGTAAAGATAAGTATGGTAGATTAAGAGTTGCTGCTGCTGTTGGCGTTACTGGAGATGTTCTTGAAAGAGTAGACGCTTTAAACAATGCTGCAGTTGATGCAATTATTATTGATACTGCACACGGGCATACAAAAGGAGTGATTGATGTTTTGAAGAAAGTAAAATCAACTTACCCTGGTTTAGATGTTGTAGTTGGAAATATTGCAACTGCTGCTGCTGCAAAGGCTTTAATTGAAGCCGGTGCTGATGCTGTAAAAGTAGGAATCGGACCTGGTTCAATTTGTACAACAAGAATTGTAGCAGGGATTGGTGTTCCGCAATTGACAGCTGTAATGGATGTAGCTGAGGTAACTCAGAAAAATAATGTTCCTTTAATTGCAGATGGTGGAATAAGGTATTCAGGTGATATTGTAAAAGCTTTAGCGGGTGGCGCAAATACTGTTATGTTGGGTTCAATTATTGCTGGAGTTGAAGAAGCACCAGGAGAAACAATTATCTTTGAGGGTAGAAAGTTTAAATCTTACAGAGGAATGGGGTCTATTGACGCTATGGAGAAAGGATCAAAAGACAGGTATTTTCAAAGTGGAGAAGTTGACGCTAAGAAGTTAGTTCCTGAAGGAATTGTTGGTAGAGTTGCTTATAAAGGAACTTTAGGTGAAGTTATTCATCAGATGATTGGTGGGTTAAGAGCTGGAATGGGTTATACTGGCTCGTCATCTATAGAAGAGTTAAGTAAAGCAGAGTTTTTAAAAATAACTGCTGCTGGTGTTGCTGAAAGTCATCCCCATGATGTGACAATAACTAGAGAAGCACCAAACTATAGTAGAAAATAATAAACTAAAATAAAAAAAATGAAAAAAGTAGGATTAAGTATATTGTTAGGTGCATTTGTTTTAATTTCAAGTGCACAAGATGTATTAACTATTGCAGATGATAATATCTCATTAGAGGAATTTAAAAATGTATTTTATAAGAACAATCATAATGCTGATATTTCAGCAGATTATTTAAATGAGTACATGGAATTATTTGTGAAATTTAAATTAAAAGTAAGAGAAGCGCAAGAATTAGGACTGGATACTATACCTTCATTTGTTAATGAGCTTGATGGTTATAGAAAGCAATTGGCTAAACCTTATTTGAAGAATGAAGAGTTTGATGAAAACATGCTTACTGAGGCTTATGAAAGAATTAGTTTTGATGTAAATGCAAGTCATATTTTAATTGCAGTTGATGAAAAAGCAACTGATGATGAAGTAAAAGTTGCTGAGCAAAAAGCAATTACAATAAAGAAGGATATCTTAGATGGAAAGTTGTCATTTGGTGATGCTGCTAAGAAAAACTCTGATGATAAATCTGCTGTTAGTAATAGGGGTGAATTAGGGTTCTTCACTGCTTTTATGATGGTTTATGATTTTGAAAATGCAGCTTATACTACTAAAATTGGAGAGATTTCAAATCCTGTTAGAACAAAGTATGGTTTTCATTTAGTAAAAGTAAATGATAAAAGAAAAGCTGTTGGGCAAGTAAAAGCAGCTCATATCATGTTTAAAACTGGGCAGGGAGCTGATGAGAATAAATTAAATCAAGCAAAAGAGAAAATTAATAAAGCACTTCAGTTGTTAAATAAAGGAGAGGATTTTGCAGATGTTGCTGAAAGATTTTCTGAAGATAGATCAACTGCTGTAAAAGGAGGTGACTTACCAGCTTTTGGAGTTGGAAAAATGGTTCCTGAATTTGAAAATAATGCATTCGAACTTAAAAATATTGGAGATATTTCTGTTCCATTCAGAACAGAATATGGATGGCATATCATCAAACTTATAGAAAAAGAGGAAATTCCTTCATTTGATGAGGTGAAAGTAGAATTGAAAAGAAAAATTGAAAGAGATAGTAGAGGTGATTTAAGTAAAAAAGCGCTTTATGAAAAATTGAATGATATTTATAAAGTAATAAATAAGCCAGCTGTTTATACTTCTTTCAGAAAAGGAGCTGCAAATTCAGTTGCTACAGGAACTTTTGAGAAATTAAATAATAATAAAACTTTAGTTATTATTGATGGAATGAGTGTATCTATCAATAAATTCTCAGAATATATTCTGGCTTATCAATCAGTAGGTAGTGATATTGATGCTATGTATATTGATTTTGTAAATGAGGAGTTATTGGCTTATGAAGAGAGTAAATTAGAAGAGAAATACCCTGAGTATAAAGCTTTATTGCAAGAATATAGAGAAGGGATATTGCTATTTGATTTAACAAATAAAAAAGTATGGACTAAAGCTGTTGAAGATACACTTGGTTTACAAGCATTTTATGATGCTTATAAATCTAATTATACATGGGAAAAAAGATTGGATGCTACAATCTATAGCTGTATTGACTTAACAACTGCAAAGAAAGTAAAAAGAGAAATCTACAAAAAACATAGGGGAACAATAACTAATGCAGATATTTTAGTTAAAATTAATAAAGATGATGCTTTGAGTTTGCAAATTGAAAGTAACAAATTTGTAAAAGGTGCTAATAAAAATATTGATGCTATTGAATGGAAAACAGGTATATCAAAAGATATAGTGTTAGAAAACGGATCGTATATTATTATTGATGTTCATGAGGTTTTAGCTTCTGGAACAAAGGAATTGTCTGAATCTAGAGGAAAGGTTATTTCTGATTATCAGACAGCTTTAGAAAATGATTGGTTAGCTTCACTAAAAGCAAAATATGCAGTAACTATTCATGCTGATGTTCTTCATTCACTTATTAAATAGATGAATATTAAGCAATTATTTGTTTTTTTAGCAGTAGTTTTATTGCTAAGTTCTTGTTTTAATAATAATGAGGGGAGAATAATTGCTAGTGTTAATGAGAAGGATTTAATGCTTGAAGAAGTGTTAGAAGAAATGCCTATACAAATTGAAGATTCTTCCTTTTTTGTTGAAAGATACATGAATGATTGGATCCGTAAACAATTGATGATTTATCATGCTGAAATAAATTTAAGTTCAGCTATTCAGAATTATGAGAAACAGATAAAAGAGTATAGAGCTTCTCTATTAATTTACGCATATCAACAAGAATTAATTAATCAGAACTTTGACACTTCTATTTCTTTAAAACAAGTTACAGATTATTACAATCAATATAAGGATGAATTTAAGCTAAGTAAAAACATATTTAAAGGTAGATTTATTGTGGTTGATAGATCAGCTCCCAAATTAATTAACCTTAATAAGTGGTATAAATCTAATAAGGAAAGTAGCTTAGAGGACTTGAATGATTATTGCCAACAATTTGCAAAAGAATATTACTTAGAGGATGATAGGTGGCAATATTTCTCAATTTTCAATCAGAAATTACCAGAGTTTATTATAGAGGAATCTTATTTTTTAGAAAATACAAAAGGAGTTGTGTTTGAAGATGATAATTTAAGATATTATGTTTTTATCAAGGATTACCTAATAAATGGCAGTATTAGTCCGTTAGAGATGGAGCAAGAGAAAATAAAAAATGTGTTATTAAACAAAAATAAAATTGAATATTTGAAGCAATTGGAAGATGAATTGTATCAGAATGGTTTAGCTTTGAAAAAAATTAAAATTTACTAAATGAATAGATTTAAAAACCTGTTATTAATTTCACTTTTTGCTATTGGAGCAAATGCTCAATCAATTGATAAAGTTGAAGCAATTATTGGTGATGAAATTGTGCTTACATCTGAAGTAGAATCACAGTATTTACAGTATTTGTCGCAAGGAAACTCAAAATCAGATGCAATAAAATGTGAAATTATTGAAGATTTATTATTTCAAAAACTATTAATAAATCAAGCAAAATTAGACAGTGTAGTTGTAACTGATGAAGAGGTTGATACTGAGATCACAAAAAGATTAACATACTTTGAGAGTCAATTAGGTTCTGTTGAAAAAGTGGAGGAGTATTTTGGTAAATTAAAAGTAGAAATAGAATTAGAGTTAGGCAAGGTAATTAAGGATCAGTTTTTAGCAGAGAGAGTCCAAAGAGGAATTTCATCTGATGTAAAAGTTACTCCTGCTAAAGTCCGTGAGTTTTTTAATCAACAAAATGATGCTGATATTCCTGTTGTTCCTGCTAAAGTAGAAGTTGCTCAAGTTATTGTTAAACCTGAAATATCAGAAGAACAAAAAGATAAACTAAGAGATAAGTTGAACTCATTTAGAGAGCGTGTTTACAAAGGAGAGGACTTTAAAATGTTAGCTACTTTATATTCTGATGATCCTGGCTCGGCTACTATAGGGGGTGAGCTTGGTTTTGTGAATAGAGGTGATTTAGTTCCTGAGTTTGAAAGAGCAGCTTTTCGTTTGAAAGAAGGTGAGATTTCTGAGGTTGTTGAATCTCAATTTGGTTTTCATATTGTACAGCTAATTGAAAGGAGAGGAGAGCAAATTAATGTCCGTCATATTTTGCTAAAAACTAAGGTGAGTTCTACTGCACTTTATAATGCAAAATTAAAAATTGAAGAAGTAGAAAAAGAATTAATAGCAGGGACAATTACTTTTGATGATGCGGTTGAAAAATACAGTGATGATGAAAGTAAGAATAATAATGGTTTGCTTCTAAATCCTAATACTATGTCAACTTTACATGCAATAGATGAGATGTCTCCAACTTTAAAGTTTGCAGTAGAAAACTTGGAAGAAGGAAGTTTTAGCTCTCCTGCTGTGGCTCAAATGCCTGATGAAACCAAAGCATACAGAATATTAAAGTTAAATAAAAGAATTGAAGAGCATAAAGCAAATCTAGTTGATGATTTTTCAATGATTAAGGATTTTGCAATTAACATAAAAAAGCAAAAGGAGTTAATGAAGTGGATTGCAAAAACAATCTCAAATACATACATTAAAATTAATGATGATATTTCTGCTTGTGAATTTAAAAATAAATGGGTAAAATAATATGAGTAATGAAGTAAAATCAGTAGATGAATTTATTGTAAAATACAATGAGTTTAAAAATGAAATTGCAAAAGTTATTGTTGGTCAAGAAGAAGTTGTTCAGCAAGTTTTAATTTCAATTTTTTGTAACGGACATTGCCTTTTAGTAGGTGTGCCTGGATTGGCTAAAACCTTACTGGTACAAACTATTGCTGATTCATTAGGGCTTAATTTTAATCGTATTCAGTTTACGCCAGATTTAATGCCTTCTGATATTGTTGGTGCTGAAATACTAGATGAAAATAGAAACTTTAAATTTGTGAAAGGACCTTTATTTTCTAATATTATTTTGGCAGATGAAATTAACCGTACGCCTCCTAAAACCCAATCGGCTTTATTAGAGGCAATGCAAGAGCGATCAGTTACCAATGCGGGTACTCGTTATGCTTTGGATAAACCTTTCTTTGTATTGGCTACTCAAAATCCTATTGAGCAAGAAGGAACTTATCCTTTGCCTGAAGCACAATTGGATAGGTTTATGTTCAATGTACTTTTGGATTATCCTAGTTATGAAGAGGAATTAAAAATTGTAAAACAAACTACAGTTAAAAATAATGTAAGTTTAAATACAATTATGTCGGCTGAACAAATTATGAAATATCAAGAGGTAATTACAAAATTACCAGTTACCGATAATGTATTGCAATATGCTGTAAGTTTAGTGGCTAAAACAAGACCAAATTCTGATAAAGCTGCTGATGTAGTAAAACAATATATCGAATGGGGTGCTGGCCCAAGGGCATCACAGTTTATGTTGATGGCTGCTAAGTGTTATGCTGCAATAAATGGAAAATATGCTCCTGATATTGAGGATGTAAAAGCAGTTGCAAAACCTATTTTACGACACAGATTGGTAAAGAATTACAAAGCAGAAGCAGAAGGAATGAGTATAGATCAAATTATCGACTCAATTTTATAATGATATTACCAATAGTTGCTTTTGGAGCGCCAATTTTAAGAAAAAAGTGTGTAGATATTACACCTGAATATCCTGAATTAGAAACCCTTTTAGCTAATATGTGGGAAACTATGTATGAGGCTAGTGGAGTAGGACTTGCTGCACCTCAAATTAATAAAGCAATTCGTTTGTTTTTAATTGACACCTCTCCTTTTGTTGAGGATGAAGAAGAAACAGAAGAGGTAATTGTAAAACAGACATTTATTAATGCTAGAATTATTGAAGAAAAAGGAGAGGAGTGGGACTTTAATGAAGGTTGCTTATCTATACCAGATGTAAGGGAAGATGTAAGTAGGAAATCAACTATTACGATTGAATATTTTGATGAGAATTTCAAAAAACATACTGATACTTATGATGGCTTAACTGCCCGTGTTATTCAGCATGAGTACGACCATGTTGATGGAATATTATTTACAGATAAGATTTCTGCTTTACGTAAAAGAATGATAAAAGGAAGATTAATGGATATAAGCAAAGGAAAAGTAAATGCAGCTTATAAAATGAGGTTTACTAGGTAGTTATAAATTAGATATTAGATTTTAGAGTAGAGACATTAGATTAAAGCTGAGCATTTGCTCGGCTTTTTTATTTACCACCCCCTAATCCCCTCCTAATAGGATTTACTGTGAGGTTCCCTTGTGAGTAAGATTATTTGGTAGTAATGTTTTGTTTTATACAATACTATAAACATGAAAATTGACTAAAAAGCATTTATTATAAATAGTATAAAATTACCTTAAAATAAATTAATTTAAAATAACTTAAAGTTTTTTAAATGATTAAACGTATTTATCTAAAGCTTTAAATTATTATGTTTTGTGAAATTTTCTTTTAATTATATAGAAATAAATGTATCAAAAAAAGATAACAGGTTTTTTTGGGTAAGTTGGGATATTAATAATTTACTTTATAACTGCCTTCAACATTTCTTGTTCTCCTATAAAACCTTTTAACTCATCTCCAGCTTTTACAGACCCAACTCCCTCAGGAGTTCCCGTATAAATTAAGTCCCCAATTTTTAGGGTATAGAATTTTGAAATATGAGCAATAATAGCATCAAAATTAAAGCACATGTCTTTGCTGTTTCCTAGCTGTACTTGCTCATCATTTTTATTTAAACTAAATACAATATTGTTTAAATTCAAATCAGATTTATCAATAAAAGTTCTGCTAATTTGTGCTGAACCATCAAAGCCTTTTGCTTTTTCCCATGGTAAGCCTTTAGCTTTGCATTCCTGTTGAATATCTCTTGCAGTAAAATCAATTCCTAAGCCAATTTGAGAATAGTATGTGTGTGCAAATCTTTCTTCTATATGTTTTCCTGTCTTGTTTATTCGAATCACTAATTCCACCTCATAGTGAATGTCATTAGAAAAGTGAGGGATAAAGAAGGGGTGACCTTTTGGTTGTATGGCTGTATCAGGTTTTAGGAAAAATAAAGGTTCACTTGCAATAGCATTTCCTAATTCCTTAGCATGATTTATATAATTACGACCGATACAAATAATTTTCATGTGTTAACTGTTTAATCTGTTTCCTTCTTTATCAAAGAACTTATTTATTTCAATTTCAGTTTTCCATATACTTAATCCAAGAGAAATAATAAGAAACCCATAACTTAATAGAAGAAAATCTTCACTATTGGAACTTAAAATAATTCCTGAAAGTTGAAATATAATTGTAGCTAAAGAAGCTATAGTCATATACTTTGAACTTACTTTATTTGCAAATTTCCAAATATCATTATTGGACATACTTCTTGTTGTTCTGTATCCATAAATAGTACTGATTTCTTTAGGTTGGTATTTTGAGTAAATAAAACTAAAAAATAAGATTAAGGGTCCGCATGCGAGCTGCCCTGCAATTAAATCAGATGACATTAGTTTTTAAACTTTTTTTCTAACTTCATTTTTGTTGCAAAATTACGCATTACATTTTTGGTATATAAAGGGAAGTCTGCTTGATTAATCCAAGAAAAATACCCAGGATTATCTTTCCAGATTTGTGCTAAAGTTACATCACGGTATTTCCCAAAACTAAGCACTTCTTCTCCTTTATCATTAAAACGAACAAAGCCTGCCATATCAGCAAACTTTCCACCTCTTTGTGAAAAATCTGCTAGGAAATCAACATTATTTTCTAACTCCTCATATTTATCAAGTTGAGAGAGTAGAACTTCATAAGTTGCAGTTGTATCAGCTTCAGCTGAATGAGCATTTGTTAAATCTTTATCGCAATAAAATTTATAAGCAGCTACTAGAGTTCTTTGTTCCATTTTATGAAAGATATTCTGAATATCAACAGCCTTTCTATTTTCCATGTTAAAATCAATATTTACTCTTAAAAACTCTTCAGCCAATAATGGAATGTCAAATTTATTGGAGTTGAAGCCAGCTAAATCACAATTATGTATAAGTTCAGATATTTCAGGAGCAAGTTCTTTAAAAGTAGGTTCGTTTGCTACTTTTTCATCAGATATTCCGTGTATTGCAGTTGTTACTTCAGGAATTGGAATAGTAGGATTTACAAGCCAAGTTTTACTTTCTTTATTTCCATTTGGAAAAACTTTAAGAATGGCAATTTCTACAATTCTATCTTTTGCTACTTGCACTCCTGTTGTTTCTAAATCAAAGAATACAATTGGTTTTTCTAGTTTTAAATTCATAGTGCTAAAATAATGTTTTTAGTTAAAAGAGAATAGTGACAAGTAACTAGTTTTTGAACATAAAAAAAGGAAGCAATTGCTTCCTTTTCTAATACTAATTCCAGAAACTACTAACTAGTCCCTAGAAACTATATGGTTAAACCTCTTGAGTAGTATCGAATTGTTCTAAGTAATCTTTTACTTTACTTACAAATTGCCCTCCTAAAGCACCATCAACAACTCTATGATCGTATGATAATGATAAGAACATCATATGACGAATTGCAATTACATCACCTTCAGTAGTTTCTAAAACAACAGGTTTCTTTTTAATAACACCACAAGCCATAATAGCTACTTGAGGTTGATTGATAATTGGAGTTCCCATAAGGTTTCCGAAAGTACCAACATTTGTCATTGTAATTGTGCCGCCTTGAATATCGTCTGGCTTTAATTGTCCACCTCTAGCCCTAGTAGCTAAATCATTTACTGATTTAGTAATGCCAATAAGGTTTTTGTTTTGAGTTTCTTTTATAACAGGAACAATTAAGTTTCCATCAGGTAAAGCAGCAGCCATACCAATATTTACATTTTTATGAATGTGGATGTTAGTTCCATCAACAGAAACATTAATCATAGGGAAATCCTTAACGGCCTTTGCCATTGCTTCAATAATAATAGGAGTGAAGGTAATGTTTTGTCCTTCTCTCTTTTTAAAGTCAGCTTTTACTGAATTTCTCCAGTTTACAATATTTGTCATATCCGCCTCAACAAAAGAAGTAATATGAGCTGAAGTTTGTTTTGACATAGTCATATGAGCAGAAATAAGTTTTCTCATTCTGTCCATTTCAACAATCTCAGTACCACCCGTATTAGGAACATTTACTGGAGTATGTGCTGGTACAGCTGTTTTAGGTGCAGGAGTAGTCTTTTTAGTTTCAGTTTTAACTGGAGCTGTAGCAGGTGCTGATCCTCTAGTTTTTAAATAAGAAACCATGTCCGACTTTGTTACTCTTCCTTCTTTTCCACTTCCAGGAATAGATTCTAGTTCAGTCATTTCTATTCCTTCTTCACTAGCCATGCTTCTTACTAATGGAGAATAGAATCTTTCACCAGTATTTGTTATAGTTGTAGTAGTCGCTTCAACAGCTTTAGTTACTGCTTCCTCAACAACTTTAGTAACAGTAGGTGCTGGAGTAGCATCATTTACATCAGGAGTATCATCACTACCTTCAGTTTCCAAAATCGCGAAAGGCTCACCAACTTGAACAACATCATCAGCTTCATGTAACATTTCGACTAGTTTCCCTTCATGTGTTGAGGGTACTTCAGAATCTACTTTGTCAGTTGCAATCTCTACAATAGTTTCATCAAGTTCCACCATATCACCAATATTTTTACTCCAAGTAATAATAGTTGCTTCAGAAACACTCTCACCCATTTTGGGCATTATCAATTCTACTCTTGCCATAGTTTAAAATTTTTCGCAAAATTAAGAAAAGTAAGGATATTTATTCCTTTTTGGAGCTGAGTTTTTAGTTACAGGTTGTTAGTATTGTAACTTACTCAGAATAAGGCATTCTGCTAGATATGGCAGTCCCAAGTGTTATTTCATCTGTATATTCAAGCTCATCACCAATAGCAATTCCTCTTGCAATTGATGATATTTTAATGCCACTATCTTTTAGTCTTCTGAAAAGATAATAATTGGTAGTATCGCCCTCCATAGTGGTGCTTAGTGCAAAAATAACTTCCTGTATATTTTCGTTTTCTATCTTTTTGATGAGTTCTTCTACTCGAATATCAGTAGGGCCAATACCATCCATAGGAGAGATTAAACCCCCAAGGATATGATAAACTCCTTTATACTGCATGGTGTTTTCAATAGCCATCATTACACGAATATCCTCCACAACACATATTGTTTGCTTATCCCTTTTTGGGTTAGCACAGACCTCACAAAGTTCAGTATCTGAAATACTGTAACACCTTGTGCAATAATTAATTCTGTTAATTAGCTGAATGAAAGAATCACCAAACTGCTCCACTGCTAATTTGTCCTTTTTTAGCATATGTAACACTAACCTAAGGGCAGATTTCCTACCAATACCTGGAAGGCTTGAAAGTTGTTCTACCGCATTTTCAACAAGCTTTGATGGAAAATTCATAAGTGCAAATATAGATGTATTATCAATAATTCTGATAGTTTTGTAAAAAACAAAATTTATGCAATTGAGCTTATCTCCATCATTAATTATTGGTGTAATAGTAGCCTACTTTTTAGTATTGATACTAATATCCTACCTAACGGGAAAATCAGATAGTAATTCTTCCTTTTTTATAGGAGATAAATCATCACCATGGTATGTAGTGGCTTTTGGAATGATAGGAGCATCATTATCAGGAGTTACATTTATATCCGTGCCAGGTTGGGTGGCTACAAGTGAGTTTTCTTATATGCAAATGGTATTGGGTTATCTGCTAGGTTACTTGGTAATTGCAACTGTACTTATGCCTATGTATTACAGAATGAATTTAACCTCAATATACGGCTATCTGAAGGAAAGATTTGGGAACTCATCATACAAAACAGGAGCTAGTTTCTTTTTATTGAGTAGGGTAATTGGAGCATCCTTTAGGTTGTACTTAGTGGCTAATGTATTGCAGTTTGCAATATTCGATAATTTTGGAATTCCTTTTGAACTAACAGTAGTAGCAACTATACTATTAATATGGGTTTATACTTTTAGAAGCGGAATAAAAACTATTATCTGGACAGATACTCTGCAGACTTTATTTATGCTAATTGCAGTGGGAATGAGTGTGTATTTGATATCAGTAGATATGAATTTGAGCTTTAGTGCTTTGATTAGTACGATAGAGGAATCGGATTACTCGCAAATATTTTTTTGGGAAGGGAAGCAACACTTTGTTAGTCAGTTTTTAGCAGGTGCATTTATGGCTATAGTAATGACGGGATTAGACCAGGATATGATGCAGAAGAACCTCAGCTGTAAGAGTTTAGGAGATGCGCAAAAGAATATGTTTTGGTTTAGTATCGTATTGGTGTTTGTTAATCTGTTGTTTTTATCCTTAGGAGCATTGCTTTATATGTATGCTGCAAATAATGGCATAACCTTTAATAAGGCAGATGATTTGTTTGCTGCTGTAGCCTTGAGTGGCAACTTAGGAGTAGGAGTGGGGGTGCTTTTTATTTTAGGATTGATTGCTGCTGCTTACTCTAGTGCTGACTCTGCACTTACATCACTTACAACTTCCTTTTGTATTGATATTTTAGGGTTTGATGATAATTCAGGGGCTAAGGAGGTACAGAAAAGGAAATTGGTTCATTTGGGTTTTTCGGCATTGTTGGTAGTAGTTATTGTTATCTTTAAAGAGATAAATGATGATAGTGTAATTGCATCCTTATTTAAGGTTGCTGGTTATACCTACGGACCACTGCTTGGAATGTATGCTTTTGGGCTTTTTACTAAGCTAAACGTAAAAGATAATTTAGTGCCCCTAGTTGCAGTTCTCTCTCCTGTAATTGCTTATGTATTACAATTGTTTATTCCTTTTGGTTTTGAATTGCTAATTGTGAATGGCGCACTTACTTTTGTTGGTTTGTTAATTATTATTAGAAATTAAAAAGAGGAGCCAAAGGCTCCTCAATTTAAAACTAAACAAATAAAAAACTTAAAATTACTAACTGCAATTAACAAAATAATATTGATTTATTATCTTAAAATAAGAAGTAAAGTAGCAGTTTGATAAAAGCTAATGAACCAACAACTTAAACAGCCTTTTTGCTTTTATAAAGGTAAGTTACCCCAATAATAGCTGTAAGAATCAAACTAAAAGAGATGATTTCAGCTTGAGTAATCCCTCCCAATATATTGTATTCAGTGTTAATTCTTATCTTTTCAATAAAGAAACGCTCCACACCATTAAATGCTAAATAAATAAAGAATAAAGCTCCTGGAACTTTGATGTGCTTACGCATAGCCCAAAGAATACCAAAAATTGCAAGAGACATAATCACCTCATAAAAGGCAGTAGGCCATACAGGGTTAGCTAATTCCATACAGAAGTTTCCAGTACAGCCCTCAATCGGAACGCCTGCATTAATTACATTATGAGGAAAAGTGTAGCTCCACATCCAATCAGGTAAAAAGCTCATCCATTCTGGTTTAGGAGCAAGATTATCAATTCCCCAATCCCCATCACCTGACATTTGACAACCAATTCGCCCAACTCCATAAGCTAGCATTAATCCTGGAGCAGCACTATCAATTAAGTGTTTGGTGTTAATTTTATACTTATTAGCATACCATATTACTGATACAGCTCCTGCAATAAGTCCACCATAAAAAGTAAGTCCACTAAATGATATTAACTGCCCAATAGGGTCCGCTAAAAAGGCATCCATATTTTCTAAGTTATGGAATATTTTAGCGCCAATAATACCTGAAACAGCTGCTATCATTGTCATATTTCCTACTAACTCAAATGGGTGAACTATTTTTTCAATTGTTTTAGGAGTAGCAAGTTTGGTTTTATTGTTTTCGGTCCACTTTAAATAAAATGAAATAGCTGCAATAAGGATACCTCCTAATAAATTTCCTCTAGTAGAAAGGATGAAATCCTGAGGGTTGTTTACTAAATCAGTATAATGAAAAAGAGCCTCAATAAACTTGAATCCGATAAAGAATCCAGTAAGTAAACTGCTTATTATTTCTGATGTTGTTAAACTTTCCCCAATAATCTCATTAACTTTAGTACTGCTTAAAAACCCTTCTTTTTCTTTTCGTTTAAGTTCATTGCTAATTATCCAAGATGCAAATATAAATGCTATCGCTACCCAAAAACCAAAAGTCTGTATTGGGAGCGGAATGTTAATTCCAAATAAATCAAAAAGTAAATGGCTAATAGTAGGGTACATAGTTTAGTTTTTGGTTGTTACCAATCGAGCTTTCATCATGCCATCTGAATCAATTTCTAAAAGCTTAATTCTTTTTTTTGTTCTGCAGATATCTGAGTTAAACGGAAGTTTTACTTTGATGTAATTGTCAGTAAATCCGTAAATCATTCCATCTCTATTGTCTTGCTCGAAAAGTGCAGTATGTTCTGTGTTTAAATATTTTTGATAAAATGCTCTTTGCAATTTGTTAGATAGTATTCTAAGTTGTTTACTTCTATCAGCTCTGGTTTGTTTGCTTACTACACCCTCAAAACCAATAGCAGGAGTGTTTTCTCTTTCAGAATAAGAGAAAACATGCAAGTAAGAGATAGGTAAGTCCTTTATAAAGTTGAGCGTTTTATTAAATTCTTCATCTGTTTCACCAGGGAAACCTACAATTACATCAGCACCTATGCATACATCATCAATTTTATTTACAATAGTGTTGATTTTATTGCGGTATAATTTAGTTTGATATCTTCTCTTCATTCTTGCTAGTACTAGATCAGAACCTGATTGCATAGGGATGTGAAAATGGGGCATGAATTTATTGGAGTGCTTTACAGTGTTAATAATTTCATCAGTAATTAAATTCGGCTCTATTGATGAAATCCTGTAGCGTTCAATACCCTTTACTTTTTCAAGTTCAGTAATGAGTTCTCCAAAGTTTTTGTTGTTGTTCTTATCTTTAAATTCTCCAATATTAACACCTGTAATTACTATTTCCTTAATATCATTAGCTGCAATGTCATCAGCACTTTTAATGATATTTTCTATACTATCGCATCTGCTTTTTCCTCTTGCTAGTGGAATAGTGCAATAAGTACATGGGTAATCACAACCATCCTGTATTTTAAGAAATGATCTGGTTCTGTCATTTAAAGAGTAAGAAGTAAAATAATCTAGCTCCTCAATTTCACAGCCATGAATTTCAGTTTCTTCAACCGTATTTAAATTGGTTAAAAGTTGAGGTAAATTGAACTTTTCATTTGCACCAAGCACCATGTCTACTCCTTCAATGTCTGATATTTCTTTTGGTTTAAGTTGCGCAAAGCAACCTGTTACCACTATAAATGCAGTAGGGGAGTTCTTTTTAGCTTTTCTTATTATTCTCCTGCATTCTCTATTGGCATTTTCAGTAACTGAACAGGTATTAATTACATATAAATCAGCTGCATCTTCAAACTCAGTTTTAATAAAGCCAATTTCCTCTAACTGCCTACCAATAGTTGAAGTCTCTGAAAAATTGAGTTTGCAACCCAAAGTATAGAATGCTGCTTTTTTACCTTTAAACATAGTGCAAAAATAAAGAAACACAAATGGATATTTGTTTTTGTAACCAATTTTATTTTTTAGCCGTAATATAGTATAAGTTCTCCAAAACTATGTTTAACTAAAACCTAAAGCTATGACAATATTATTACTATTAAGATTTTTTTTAAAAAACATGTTGAGTATAAAAATTGCTCAACAGTGCAAATACCTTTTCCTAGTCCTAATAGCTATGCTTGTATCCTTTAGTGCAGCCCCACAAGTAACTGCTGATTTTACGACAAACACAGCAACATCAGGATGTGGCTCGCAAGTAGTAGAGTTTGAGGATTTATCTACTGGTAGCCCAACATCATGGTTATGGGATTTTGGAAATGGTAATACTACTAATCTTAAACATCCTGTTGCTATATTCTCAACTCCTGGAGTTTATGACATTGTTTAAAAGTTACAGATGGTGTTACTACAAATATTAAGACAATGGCTTCATATGTAAAAGTATATGATGAACCAACTGCTGATTTGCAAGCTAACAATTTAACAGCTGGATGTATGCCTTTAATGATAATTCATCTTCCAGCTCTCCAATTGCAACTTGGTAATGGGATTTTGGTGATGGAGGGTCAAGTAATATTCAAAACCCAAATTACAACTATGAAACTGATGGATTGTTTTCTGTGTCACTTTCAATTGTGGATGCAAATGGTTGCCAAAGTTTGGCGACTGAATTTGATTTAATTAAGGTAAATAAAGTCCCAATTGCTGATTTTGAGGCTGATATTACATATTCATGTAGCTCCTCAGAAACTATAAATTTTACAAATAATAGTCTTAACGGTTCTGTTTATTTATGGGATTTTGATAATGGCATGACTTCATCTTTAGAGAATCCTGTTATTGAATTTAATAATATAGGTAATTACAATGTATTTTTGATTGCTGTTTCTGAGTTTGGATGTGAAGATGAAATGATTAAGCAAGTGTATATTCATCCAGAACACACAATATTTGTTCCTACTGCATTTTCTCCTGATGGAGATGGCTTAAATGATATCTTTGAAGCAAAAGGAACAGGAATTACAGAATTTGAGATGCAAGTGTTTGATAGATGGGGAGGGCTGGTTTTTGAATCATCATCAGTTGATTATGGGTGGAACGGAAAGGATGTTGCGGGTGAAATTGTAAATAATGGCACATACCTTTACCATGTAGCGCTTTACGATCATAATGGAAGACTTTGGGTTTATAATGGAGAGCTAAACCTTATGAGGTAATAATATTTACCTAAATTAGCCAACTTAAAACTTAATTATGAAGTGGAGAGTTGGCTTTTTTATTTTATTGCTTTTTGTTACAGCTTGTGGAATTGATGTTGATAATTCTGAGAAGAAGATATTTAGGTATAATGAATCGGCAGGAATACATACTTTGGATCCTGCATTTTCTAAGGATCAAGCAACAATCTGGGCAACTAATCAACTCTTTAATGGTTTAGTTCAGTTGGATAATGACTTAAATGTAAAGCCTTCTGTTGCAAAAAGTTGGGATATTTCTTCTGATGCTCTAAGTTATACTTTTAATTTGCGTAATGATGTCTTTTTTCATGACCATGAGTTGTTTAAAAATGGAAAAGGAAGAAAGGTAACTGCTTCTGATTTTGAGTATTCATTTAACAGGCTTTTAGATAAAGCTTTTGCTGCTCCAGGAGCTTGGGTTTTAGGAAATGTAGCTTCTTTTTCAGCTTTAAATGATAGCATCTTTACAATCAAATTGCAAAAACCTTTCCCTGCATTTTTATCATTATTGAGTATGCAATACTGCTCAGTAGTTCCAAAGGAAATTATTGATGGTTCTGATTTTAATAGAAATCCTATAGGAACAGGTCCTTTTAAGTTTCAATTATGGGAAGATGGAGTAAAGTTAGTTTTCAGAAAGAACCCTTCTTACTTTGAAAAAGAAGGAGAGGAGCAATTACCCTATCTGGATGCAGTAGCTATTACATTTATACAAGATAAGCAATCAGCATTCTTGCAATTTATTCAAGGTAATTTAGATTTTATATCAGGAATTGATGCTTCTTACAAAGATGAAATACTTACTCAAGCTGGAGAATTGCAAACTAAGTATAAGGATATTGTTAGTTTACAATCTCAACCGTATTTAAATACAGAATACTTAGGTTTTTTGATGGATAATAATCCTTTACCATTAGAGATTCGGAAAGCTATTAATTATGGTTTTGATAGGGTAAAAATGCTTAAATACTTAAGGAATAATATTGGAACGCCTGCAATCAATGGATTTGTACCTATGGGGTTACCTTCTTTTAATACAAATGTAATTGGCTATAATTACAATCCTGAAAAAGCAAAAGAGTTGATTTCGGATAGTAATTTTGATACTAAACAAGAAATTGTACTTTCCACTACATCTTCTTATCTGGATTTATGCGAGTACATTCAAAATAGTTTGCAAGAAATTGGTTTGAATATTAGGGTTGAGGTTAATCCACCATCTACTCATAGGCAAATGGTTGCTACTTCCAAACTTAACTTCTTCAGGGGTAGTTGGATTGCTGATTATCCTGATGCAGAAAATTATCTTTCTCTATTTTATAGTAAGAACTTTTGCCCTAGCGGACCAAACTATACGCACTTTGATAGTTCTGAGTTTGATGATTTGTATGAAAAATCATTATCAGAAACAGTTGTAACAAAAAGACATGCTCTTTATAGAGAAATGGATAGTTTACTTATTCAAAATGCAGTTATTGTGCCTTTGTATTATGATAGAGTATTGCGTTTTACTCAAAATAATATTAGTGGCTTTGATAGCAATGCTATGAATTTACTAGATTTAAAAAGAGTTATAAAATAATAGTTTATTTTATCTTTGCGAACGATTGTGAAGTAATCTATTTCTTAATTATTGTTTTGATAATTACATTTTGCACCAAAGTTTACCAAGACATATTTAATAAAACAATTTCAGACCATGTTTCTTTTTTTTGAAATATTGAAAAAACCACTAAATACAACAATTATTATCTTTAACTGTCTGTTTTAAAGCATGTAGTGTAAGTTTACCTGTAGTTTTAGTGTACTAAGGGTTTTACGTACGATATTGTGGTTTTTTTACTTTATGTTTGTAATGTAAAAAAAAGGGGAAGCTGAAAACCAATTAAGAGTAGGCATTATTAAAATATTATATTATGAAGAAATTATTTACAATTTTAACTGTAGTTGCTTTAACTACAACAATGTCATTTGCACAAGCACAATTTGGAGCAACGGCAGGTCTTAATATGGCAAATGTAGTAGGAGAAGACATGGAAACTGACATGAAAATGGGTATGCATGTTGGAGTTTCTGCTGCCTTTGAATTGTCTGATGCTATGACTTTAAAAACTGGAGCGCTTTATTCTACTAAAGGAGCAGAAGACTCTGAAGATGGAATAAAGGTTTCCATGAATTTATCTTACATAGAAATTCCTTTAAATCTTTCATTTGCTATTTCTGATCAAATGTCTTTAATGGTAGGACCATATATTGGCTTACTTATGGGTGCTGAAGCTGAGATATCTGGTACTGGCGGATTATTTGATGGAACAATTGATATGAAAGACGATACAAACGCAATGGATTTTGGTGTAAATCTAGGTGCTGGATTTGCAGTTACTGAGGCTATTTCTATTAATGCTGGATACCAAATGGGATTGATGCCTATAGATAGTGAAGGAGATGGTGATGCAAAAAATTCAAATATTCATATTGGCCTTACTTATAATTTTGGTGGAGGTTATTAAGAGTAGTAAATGATGTAATATAAAAAGAAACCGA
>UPTG01000712.1_pt1 | contig 26715 bp, 29 predicted proteins | sample 2160121 | NCBI WGS metagenome assembly UPTG01 (sample SAMN06266255, study PRJEB28933) | marine metagenome | isolation source: Columbia River Estuary | place: USA:Columbia River Estuary, USA | collected 2014-07-27
GCCTGATCAGGCGCTTGCAAAATTGTTGGATGTGCACAGAGCCATTTCCTATGAAGGAACGGCGCTGTATGAGCGAGCAGACAATCGGCAATTCCTCGAGGTCGCATGGCCAGACCAGAAAGCCCCTAACGAGCATCGCCAGGGCACGTTGCGCCGCCTCAATGCCAAGGTTAATCCTCAGGTGGAATTTTGGCCAAGCGCGTTTGTCCCAGAGGGCCGTGTGTGCGATCTCGGCAAATTTTATTCAGTGAGCCTAGATTCGAGTCGTGTCATTGCGGGGCGATTGACAAAAAAGTTGGTGCTGCGGCCGCGCGACACATTGCGCTTGGCGCACTTTGTTGATGTGGATGTTCAAACGGGCATGGCGCTTGCGATGGTAACTGCTGAACCGGGCGGAAAAGTGCTGGAGCGATTTGAGTTCGCCGCTATTCGCTATCGAGATTTGCCTGCGTCTGAGGTTGGTCAGCCTGAAGAGTTGGACGGCGGATCGATTGCGCCGGGCCGAGGCGTGATACCAGGCTACTTTGTGGTGGCTGAAAACCATGAGGAAGGTGTCTTCGTGGTCAGCGACGGCTGGGCTACTGCCTCTGTATTTATTGAGCCGTTGCCTCCGACCGCGCCATCTGGCGAGGGTGCCGTCATTGACGGTGCCACACTTACCTACACTCGAGGCACTCGGGTTGGCAATAATGGCGTGTTGATTAGCGTGCTGGGAGAGGTGCCTGTGGTCACGGCAAGACTGTTAGCGGATGCGGTGCGTTCTGCCGGGGCAGGGCCATAATGGGCGGGGTAACGGAACCCGGTATTGTGGTGGGTGTAGAGACCAATGCTGTGTGGGTGGAAGCCGATCGAAGCGCTGCATGTGGTCGCTGTGCAGCGCGCGCGGGTTGCGGGCAAGGTGCCTTGTCAGCCCTTTTGCAACAGGGCAAGGGTCGGGTGAAAGCACTGTCAAGTGACACCCTGCAGGCATCAAGTTGTCAAGTTGGCGATGAGGTTATGATCGAGATTCCCGACTCCACTTTGCTGGGAGGTACGCTATGGCTCTACGGTTCGCCTCTAATGTTGGGGACAGGCTTTTCACTGTGGGCAGCTTCCTGGGGTGATTTGTGGGCCGCCAGTGCGTTCTGCCTTGGGTTGTTGAGCGGGTTTGCTATCCTTCGGCAGCTGAGCTACCGCTTTCAAGGTCGGTTGCCCGGCATGGCGGAACCTCGGTTAGCGTCTAAAACTGCGGAGCCGCATTTCGAGCTGCTCGCAAAACAGTAACGTCAATCTTGTTAGATTTGGAGTACGGCCATGATGGTACGCGCTGTCTTGTTTATTTCTGTTTTTTGGGGCCTGTATGGTTTCGCCAGCCTGTCGAGTGCGGCGCTGCCTGACTTCACTGAGATAGTCGAAGCTTCCTCACCCGCAGTCGTGAAGATACTTGTAGAGTACGAGGCTGAAAACCCTCGCTATCAAGAGGAATTAGAGGAGCTACCCGAATCTTTGCGGAGATTCTTTGACTTTCGCGGCCGCCCCCCAGTGCCGCGTGAGCGGGCGGGCATGGGTTCTGGATTTATCTTCTCCAGCGATGGTTTCGTGATTACCAATCATCATGTCGTCGACGGTGCGGCACACGTCGTGGTGCGTTTGCCCAACCGGCAGGAATTTGATGCCGAGATCATTGGTACTGATCCGCGGTCTGATCTGGCGGTGCTAAAAATTGCCGGTGATAGCCTGCCTATTCTGCGCTTGGCGGAGGACGGGGCGGTCAAGGTGGGGCAATGGGTGCTGGCGATCGGCTCACCCTTTGGGCTGGATTTTTCGGTTACCGCTGGCATTGTCAGCGCAGTAGGGCGCAGTTTGCCGACTACTGCTGGTGACAACTATGTGCCTTTCATTCAAACGGATGTCGCGATTAATCCGGGCAACTCGGGTGGGCCGTTATTTAATCTTGAGGGAGAGGTCATCGGGGTTAATTCTCAGATATTTACGCGCTCGGGCGGGTCAATCGGATTGTCGTTTGCGATTCCGAGCTCAGTGGTCCGCAATGTCGTCGCTCAAATACAAGAAACAGGTGAGGTAGAGCGCGGATGGTTGGGTGTCAGTATTCAAGATGTCGACCGCAATCTTGCCGACTCCTTCGGTCTGGATCGTCCGAGGGGAGCCTTAATCGCTCAGGTGGGTAAGGATTCACCTGCCGAAAATGCCGGCCTGGCATCAGGCGATATTATTGTTAGCTTCGATGGTCATGCCGTTGAAACGTCATCAGACCTGCCTCATATCGTTGGCCTCATTGCGCCGGGAACGTCAGTGGATGCCGTGATTATGCGCGATGGCAAAGAGCAGACCATTGAAGTAGAGGTGGGTGTGCTGGCTGCTGATGCAGTGGCGAGGGTTGAGACAGAGGCCGCATCAGACGGGACGGTGAGACTCTTGGGTATGCGTATTGCACCGGTCGAGGCGGAATTGCTGTCGGAGCTGGGATTATCCGGTGGCGTCTGGGTGGTCGGCGTTAAGCCGGGCTCCCCAGCGGATGAATCGGGTGTGGAAGAGGGCGATATATTGACTCGATTGGGCAGTCGTCCGATCAGCCAGATAACGGATCTTGATGGCGTTGCAGACGAGTTGGTGTCTGGCGCTTCTGTCCCGGCGAGGCTGATTCGCGGACGTAGCCCCCTATTCATTGGCATTCGTATACCTGAAAGCGACTGATGCTCGAGTGTTTAGCGTGCTAAAATAGCGCGCTTCGATATTACGGATTGTTGTTTCTAACAGTCCCCATTCCTTTTGAGGCGACCAAGCAGTGGCTGAACTCAGTCATATACGTAATTTTTCTATCATCGCGCATATCGACCACGGCAAGTCGACGCTGGCTGATCGTTTTATTCAGCACTGCGGCGGACTGTCAGAGCGAGAAATGGCCGAGCAGGTGCTCGATTCCATGGACTTGGAGCGCGAGCGCGGTATTACGATCAAAGCGCAGAGCGTCACGCTAGATTACGAGTCTGCAAGCGGTCAGGTGTATCAGCTGAATTTTATTGATACACCTGGGCACGTTGACTTCTCATATGAGGTTTCTCGCTCACTGGCTGCTTGCGAGGGCGCCCTGTTAGTGGTGGACGCGGGTCAGGGTGTCGAGGCGCAGTCAGTTGCAAACTGTTATACCGCAATTGAGCAGGGTGTCGATGTGCTGCCAGTGCTCAACAAGATGGATTTGCCTCAGGCTGATCCTGAGCGCGTGCAGCAGGAGATTGAAGAGATTATTGGGATCGACGCCACAGAGGCGGTCCCGACGAGTGCAAAGACAGGGCTGGGTATCGAGGATGTGCTCGAATACCTCGTTCGAAAAGTACCGGCACCAATCGGTGATCGCGACGCGCCCCTGCAGGCACTTATCATCGATTCATGGTTCGATAATTACTTGGGCGTTGTGTCGTTGGTCCGCGTGATGCATGGGCAGCTCAGTAAGCGAGACAAGTTTCTAGTCTCGTCTACCGGCAAGCAGCACCAAGCGGACATGATTGGCGTGTTCACGCCTCGACGAACCACGACAGACTGCTTGATGGCAGGAGAGGTGGGTTTCGTCGTCGCGGGCATTAAAGACATCAAGGGCGCGCCCGTGGGCGACACCCTGATTTCAGCTTCACACCAAGAGACGCCGGCTTTGCCCGGTTTTAAACAGGTCAAACCGCAGGTTTATGCGGGCATTTTCACGGTCAACTCTGACGACTATGAGGATTTTCGAGAGGCGCTGGGTAAGTTGACGCTCAATGATGCGTCGCTGTTTTATGAGCCAGAATCTTCGGATGCGCTGGGCTTTGGGTTTCGGTGCGGCTTCTTGGGCATGCTGCACATGGAAATCATTCAGGAGCGGCTGGAGCGTGAATACGATCTAGATCTGATCACGACCGCACCGACGGTGATTTATGAAGTCGTAAAAAAGGGGGAGGAGGTGATCTATGTCGATAACCCCTCCAAGCTTCCCGATCCCGGCGACATTGAAATCATGCGCGAACCGATCGCGCGCTGCACTATTCTGACGCCTCAGGAGTACCTCGGTGCTGCCATAACGCTGTGTGTGGAAAAGCGGGGTTCCCAGGTTGATTTGCAATTCTTGGGCCAGCAAGTGCAGCTGATCTACGACGTGCCGATGGCTGAGGTCGTATTAGACTTTTTTGATCGTTTGAAATCGGTCAGCCGGGGTTACGCCTCGCTCGATTACAGTTTTGAACGGTTTGAGGCGGCACCGCTATCGCGGCTAGACGTCTTGATTAATGGCGACCGAGTGGATGCGCTAGCGATTATTGTGCACCGGGACTATGTTCAATCTCGCGGACGCGTATTGACTGAAAAAATGAAAGAATTGATCCCGCGACAGATGTTCGATGTCGCCATTCAGGCGGCGGTGGGAGGCAAGATTGTCGCTAGGCAAACCGTCAAGGCGCTGCGTAAAAATGTCACTGCCAAATGTTACGGTGGTGATGTGACGCGAAAAAAGAAGCTGCTCGAGAAGCAGAAGGCGGGCAAGAAGCGTATGAAGCAGGTCGGCAATGTTGAGATCCCCCAGTCGGCGTTCTTGGCTGTATTACAGGTCGATCATTGAAGCCAGCACGTTTTTACTCTGCGTGAACGGCTCGTTTCAGTGATAATTTGGGCTCAGGTCTGAGGCGTTTAGCATGATGAATATCGATTTCCCGCTGATTCTTGTGATTGTCGTGTTGGGTAGCGGGGCGATTTGGCTCCTCGATGCCCTGCTGTTAGCGGGGGGGCGTCAGTCCCGTCGGCAAGAATTGGCAGCCCGGTTTCCTGGGCACGAGGAAGAGGGCTCAAAGGCGGCGCATGCTTTCAGCGAGGCGTGTCTTGCTGAGGCGGCTGAGCCAGCGGTTGTTGAATATGCTCGTTCATTCTTTCCTGTATTGGCGGTCGTATTGGTATTGCGCTCATTTTTATATGAGCCGTTTCAGATCCCCTCATCCTCTATGGTACCTACCCTCGAAGTCGGCGATTACATTTTGGTAAATAAGTATGCCTATGGGTTAAGACTGCCCGTGACGCGAACCAAAGTATTCGATCTAGGCGAGCCAGAGCGGGGTGATGTCATGGTCTTTTTCCCGCCACACCAGAATCAAACCTATTACATTAAACGGGTCATTGGTAAGCCCGGTGACCGCGTGGCGTACCGCGACAAGCAACTCACGGTGAATGGCGAGCCAGTCCCTCAGATGTGGTTGGCCGAGATACCGACGGGGCGTTATGCCGTAAAAATGGGGCGGGAATTATTGCCCGACACCGATGGTCACTTGATGCAAATCGATAATCGCCGACCACCTCGTAATTTTTCAGTAATCGTCAAGCCCGGACATTATTTTATGATGGGAGATAATCGCGACAACAGCAGTGACAGTCGTGTTTGGGGCCAGGTACCGGAGCGAGATATTGTGGGTAAAGCGGTAGCGATCTGGATGCACTGGGAGGCTTTTCTTAGCGTGCCCTCGTTTAAACGGACGGGCGCCATTGACTGACGATTTAGGGGGCGGGTATGAGTAGACGTGGGCTGAAGCGCTCACAGGTAAGCCCAAAACGCCGCAGCGCGGGATTTAGTTTATGGGCGATTACAACGAACTTGACCTTTTTCGGACTGCTCTTGATCACTGCGCTTCGTGTGGCGCCTAGTTACTTTGAGTACCTCACTGTGAAGGACATCGTGATGCGTGCTGTGGTTGAGCAATCCGTTTCTAGCGAGACCGTGCCGCAACTCAGGAGTCGGCTGGCAACGTTGTTAGAGACGAACCAAGTGCGTGGCGTCGAGATTAACGACATTGCCATCTACCCAGAAAGAGGTGTCATCGTTGTCGATGCGCGTTATGAAACCCGATTTCCGTTGTTTTGGATTCTTGACGGAGTGATGCAATTTGACGATCTGGTTATTGAAGCGACTCCTGTGGGGCATTCTTGACGGGGCTTAGACCGATTGAGGTCGAATCTTTGCAGGCAAAGTTGGACTATGAGTTTTCTAATACCGATTTACTGGTCCGTGCCCTGACGCATCGCAGTGCGGGCAAGGTTCACAATGAGCGATTAGAGTTTTTGGGCGATGCCATTATCGGGTTTGCTGTGGCGGCAGCTTTTTTCCATCGGTTTCCTGGGGTCGACGAGGGTACCCTGAGTCGCATGCGGGCAAGTGTTGTCAGTGGTGAGGCGCTGTCGAGGGTGGCGCGCGAGCTGGGATTATCAGAGCACCTCATTCTAGGCGAGAGTGAGCGCAAGAGCGGCGGGCGGCATCGGGAGTCGATCCTTGCCGATACACTTGAGGCGCTAGCGGGCGCTGTGGTGCTGGATGACTGCGCGGAGCGAGCCCTCACCGTCGTTGGTCATTGGCTGGTCTCGAGTATTGAGGCAGTGTCGCCGCATGATGTCGTTGACGCGAAGACGCAGTTGCAGGAATGGCTTCAAGCAAGAAAAGAAGCACTTCCTGACTATAGCATTACCGCCGTCTCCGGCACCGATCATGCGCAATCTTTCGAGGTGCAGTGTTGGTTACCGAGCAGAAAATTGACCACTGCGGCGGTGGGTTCTAGCCGGCGACGGGCAGAGCAAAGGGCAGCCGCTCTGATGGTCGCCAAGTTGGTGCATCATGATCCAGTCTGATCAGCACTGTGGCGTGGTCGCCATCGTGGGTCGACCCAATGTTGGCAAGTCAACACTGCTCAATCATTTACTGGGACAAAAGCTGAGTATTACGTCTCGAAAGCCGCAGACAACGCGGCATCAGCTATTGGGAGTGAAAACTGAAGGCTCGCTGCAACTTGTTTTTGTGGACACGCCAGGGATTCACAAGGGGCAGTCAAAGGCAATTAATCAGGTCATGAACCGGACGGCTGCCGCGGCAATGAATGACGTGGATGTGACTTTGGTATTGTGTGATCGAACACGTTGGACGGATGAGGACGATTTGGTGCTGTCACTGGCAGCGCAGCAAAGTGGCCCTGTCGCACTTGTGATCAATAAAGTCGATTTACTTGAGGATCAGTCGGTACTGTTGCCGTTTGCGAAAAGCCTCTCAGCTCGTTGCCAATTCGATGCGGTTTTGCCTGTGTCGGCGTTGCGCCGGCGTGGTCTAGAGGAGTTGACGCAGTATGTTCAGCAATACGCTCCCTTGGGCCCTCACTTATTTCCTGAAGACCAGATCACGGATAGAAGTCAGCGGTTTCTTGCTGCTGAGCTGGTTCGCGAAAAAATCATTAGGCAGTTGGGAGATGAACTGCCATACGCAACTGCCGTTGAAATAGAGGACTTTAGCGCCGATGAGAAGGGCGTATTGCATATTCATGCGCTCATTTTGGTAGAGCGGGATGGACAGAAAAAGATTCTTGTCGGCGAGTCGGGCGGGCGTCTCAAATCGATCGGTACGGCTGCCAGAAAGGATATGGAGCGCGCATTCGACGCTAAGGTGATGCTGAAGCTATGGGTTAAGGTGAAGTCGGGTTGGTCCGACGACATTAGGGCTTTGAAAACGCTGGGGCTGGATCCGTTGAGTGAATCATGACGATGCTGCAGCCAGCATGGGTGCTGAACCGAAAGGCGTATGGGGACAGCGGGCTCTTAATAGAGCTTCTCACTGCCGAATCAGGTCGGTGCAGTGCGGTTGTTCGAGGTGCTCATCGGCGCAAGCAGGGGGGGTCACTCGCTGCTTTACTGCAGCCATTTTCCCCCCTGCTTATCACTCTGGTGGGGCGAGGTGAGTTGAGGACGTTACGTGCGGCAGAATCGCCGAGGCCTTCTTACGCTCTGCGCGGTGACGCGCTCATGAGCGGGCTATATGTCAACGAGCTTGTTAACCGAGTGGTGCCACGCTTCGATCCGTATCCTGATGTTTTCATAAGCTATGGAGAAAGTGTTGAAGCGCTCAGCAACGGTCCCTCTGAGACGATCCTCAGACGTTTTGAGCTGAGACTGTTGAGTGAGTTGGGCTATCGCATAGATTGGTTTTGCGATAGCGAGGGTGACGAAATTCAGCCTGAGCGCACATACCGCTTCGAAGTAGGTTGCGGTTTTTGCCCGGTGTTGGTAGCTGAGAAGGCCGGTGCCCTGGGGCCTGTGATCACCGGTGCACAAGTGACTGCGGTGGCAGATTGGCTTGCGGTTGGTCAGGCCGCGCCTACGCTGGATTGGACACCGATCAAGCAGATAACCCGTGCCGCGCTGAACCAGCTGACTGCTGGCCGCACGCTGCATAGCCGAGACATTTATAGACAGCTAAAAAAGACATAATGCTCCGAGTATTTGTGCGCCGCGGCTATTAAGTACTGCGCAATAAATTGTCAGAGTGTCGGTATACTGCATCCCTTTTTACTTGAGGCAAGTAACCCAAGTGAGTAATTTTCCGACGATTGAGGATACGATCGGCAATACGCCGCTGGTGCGTTTGCAGCGCATTCCAGGCGACACCTCTAATCTGATTCTAGGTAAGCTTGAGGGCAACAATCCGGCGGGATCGGTTAAAGATCGCCCTGCGATCAGCATGATCAGAGAGGCGGAGGGCAGAGGTGAGATTGCGCCGGGTGATACCTTGATTGAAGCCACAAGCGGCAATACGGGTATCGCGTTAGCGATGGCCGCAGCGATCAAGGGTTATCGGATTAAGTTGATAATGCCTGCTAATCAAAGTGAAGAGCGGAAGGGCGCGATGCGGGCTTTTGGCGCTGAGCTGATCGATGTCTCTGCCGAAGAGGGTATGGAAGCGGCACGTGATCTCGCGCTGGCAATGCAATCTCAGGGCCAGGGCTTGGTATTGAATCAGTTTGCAAACCCCGATAATCCCGTGGGGCACTTTGGATCGACTGGCCCGGAGATATGGGAGCAGTCGGGGGGTCGGATTACGCATTTTATTTCTTCAATGGGAACAACTGGAACGATTATGGGCGTTTCACGTTTTTTAAAAAGCCAGAACCCGGCAATACAAATCATTGGATTGCAGCCCACAGATGGCTCGCAAATTCCCGGTATACGACGGTGGCCGCAGGCATATTTGCCCGAAATTTATTCTGCTGATCGTGTTGACCGTGTCATGGATATTGGACAGTCAGAGTCCGAGGTAATGATGCGCCGTCTCGCGCGAGAAGAGGGCATTTTTGCGGGCGTCTCCTCCGGCGGCGCAGTGGTCGCCGCAATGCGCTTGAGCGCCGAGGTTGAGCATGCTGTCATTGTCGCCATTATTTGCGACCGTGGTGATCGCTATCTTTCAACTGGCGTATTTTCGGACACGGAGTCAGCTTGAGTGCTATTTCTTTTCCTAGGCTCTCTTCAGAGGCTTGGGCTTGAATAAGTAAGGGAGGACCAAAATGGTCGATAAAAGTGGCTCTGTGCCGGTTCAAATAGAGCACTTGTTGGGCATTGTCCGTCGGTTACGGGATCCTGATCAGGGGTGTCCGTGGGATGTCGGTCAGACTTTTCAATCCATTGTTCCCCATACAATAGAGGAGGCTTATGAGCTGGCTGACGCGATTGAGTCGAACGATTTCGATCAGATAAGAGAAGAAGCGGGTGACGTGTTATTTCAGGTCTTGTTTTACGCTCAGATGGCGGACGAAAAGCAGCATTTCAACTTTGCTGACGTGGTAGATGGTTTATCAGAAAAACTAATTCGTCGGCATCCGCATGTGTTTTCGCGCAACAGCACCGCGCAGCAGGAAACGCCAATAGCTGTTTCTGATGTGTCTGATAGCTGGGAGAAAATCAAGCGCACTGAGCGCCAAGGCAAGCAACAGTCAGGTATTTTGGACGATATCCCAGTGAGCCTGCCCGCTTTAACAAGAGCGCAAAAAATACAGAAGCGGGCGTCGCGCGGTGGCTTTGACTGGGCAGAAGTGGCGGGCGTTTTTGAAAAGCTCGAGGAAGAGATTTGCGAATTAAAAGAGGCGCTGGTCGAAGGTGAAAAGGCGGCGATAGAATCCGAGCTGGGCGATGTATTGTTTTGTGTGGTTAACCTTGCCCGCCACTTAGATTTCGATGCGGAAACGGCTATGCGAGGTGCGACTAGAAAATTCGAGGGCCGTTTTCGATTGATGGAAGAGCAGGCCATTGCAAGCGGAAGTCGTCTCGAGGATGAAAGTGTCAGTACGTTGGAGGCGCGCTGGCAGACAGCGAAACGCGATCTTTCGCAAATTGAATGACTTGCGGCAAGACGACGGCCTGTGTAGCGTTAGCGGCTGAGGACTGCGTCGACCACATTGTATTTCAGGGATTTCTCATTTATGCGCATCATATTTATTGGCCCTCCTGGCGCCGGCAAGGGAACACAGGCTCAGTTTATTTGTGAGCAGTTCGGCATACCGCAAATTTCTACCGGAGATATGTTGCGCGCTGCTGTCGGTGCGGGCACTGAACTTGGGCAGCAGGCGAAAGCGATTATGGAGTCTGGTGGCCTAGTGTCTGACGACATCATCATTGCCTTAGTAAAAGAGCGACTACAGCAAGAAGACTGTGTAAATGGTTGTTTATTTGACGGTTTCCCTCGAACTATTCCGCAGGCTCAGGCAATGGTGGATGAGGGCATCGCGATTGATCACGTGTTAGAGATTACGGTTTCTGATGAGGAGATCATTAAGCGCTTGAGTGGGCGAAGAGTCCATCCGGGGTCCGGCCGCATTTATCACGTCGACTACAGCCCGCCCTTGCGACCTGATGTGGACGACGAGTCAGGCGAACCACTGGTGCAGCGTGAGGATGATCACGAAGACACAGTGAAGAAGCGTTTGAATGTTTATCATGAGCAAACGCGTCCACTGGTCAACTTTTACCGCGCACTCGATGCCGTTCAATATCACCAACTTGATGGTGTCGGTGCTGTCGATGACATTACGCGTCACATAATGGGCGTATTGCGCTAGGGTTAAATGCCATTCAGTTTGCTTGTCAATAAATATAAACCTTGATAGCGTTGGTATCGGGACGGACACCTTTAGGAGGGACCTATGGCCGCTGCAAAGAAAGCAACAAAAAAGAAACCCGCTGCAAAGAAAAAAGTAGCAGCAAAGAAGAAAGCACCTGCCAAGAAAAAGGCAGCTGCTAAGAAAGCACCTGCCAAGAAGAAGGCAGCTGCGAAGAAGAAGGCACCTGCCAAGAAGAAGGCAGCTGCTAAGAAGAAGGCACCTGCTAAGAAGAAGGCAGCTGCTAAGAAGAAGGCACCTGCTAAGAAGAAGGCAGCTGCTAAGAAGAAAGCACCTGCTAAGAAAGCACCTGCCAAGAAGAAGGCAGCTGCTAAGAAGAAAGCACCCGCAAAGAAAAAAGCTGCTAGTAAGAAAAAGCGTTAAAGTCGGTTTGCCGCTGTCTTCAGTGGCTTACCGCGATGTAAAGCCGGCGATTCGCCGGCTTTTTTATTGCCAAATCGACGGCCAAATCGACGGCCAAATCGACGGTCTAACTAGTGATCGATTTGCCGAGTCACTGGGGAAAGGGTTGTTTAGCGTTGACCATGCCTGAATCACAAACGCCCATTTTGTATCACTATTTGGCTTCGCCTTACTCAGAGAAATTGCGCTTGGCGCTGGGTGTGGCTGGGATCCAATGGGGTTCGGTTATAGTGCCCGCGCAGCCACCTCGGCCTTTCTTAGATGTTTTCCTCAGTGGCTATCGCCGTATTCCGGTGCTACAGATTGGCGCACACTTTTACTGTGATTCAGCATTAGCGTTTGACGCGCTGGCTGAAGTCAGTGATCGGTTGAAGCCTGCTGGCCATTTATCCAGGACCAATGAATTATTGCGTCGGCATGCGGAAGATCGGATCTTTTTTGCTGTGATTGCCGCAGCGTCGCCGGTCAGTGTGCTGCGATTGCTGGCTCAAGACTTGGGTCTCTTCGGACTGTTTCGATTTCTGAAGGATCGCTCGGACATGATGAAAGGCTCGACAGTTGAGAAGCTGTCGCAGCGCGCCGCAGCGCGTCTAGTTAAAGATTTTGTGGAGCAATTAAATGGCTTGCTCAAACACGATCGGTTTTTGGGGGGCGCACACGCGGGTTACCTCGATTTATGTTGCTACCATCCGCTGTGGATGGCGTCAGTCATTAATCGGGAGACCCTATCGGCGTTGCCGCCTCTGGTGCAGGCATGGATGCAGCGAATAGCGGCACTAGGTCACGGCAGTTCAGTGTTGGTCTCCCAGCGCCAAATCTATGACAGGGTGAGCGGCGACCAATTTCAGGATTTTGTTCGCGAGGTTTCCGGTCCTTTTGCACAGAACTCACTTGTTTCTGTTCGGCCAACCGATTACGCGCGCGACAGCACCGAGGGCCATTTAGTCTTTATGGATGAACATCAATGTGTCATAACGCGCAACCTGCCCTCAGGTAACGCTGTGTTTCTGCACTTCCCCATTATCGGGTTCGAGGTCAGGCCTCTATAGCTTGTTTGGGTTATCAGCCAACGATGTTCGTCGCCACTCTGCTGGTGATTGCCCGGTCCACTGGATAAAGGCACGTCGAAAATTGGAGGCGTCGTTAAATCCTAGTGAGACCGCTATCGTTTCGACTGATAGGTTGGTGTCTTGTAAATAGCGTCGCGCGTGCTTGACTCGAACGTCATTCAGAAGGCTCTGAAAAGAAGCTGCTTCGGATTTGAGGCGTCGCCTAAAAGTACGTGTGCTCATATTGAGCATGGACGCTACCTGCTCGAGTTGCGGGTATTGTCCTTCGAGCTTATCTATTAATGCGAGTGTTTGTTCTGTGAGGCTCGCGCTGTCCGACAGGCTCGCCAGTAAGCGTGCGCACTCTGATTCATATAATTCGCGTAGCGTGCGGTTTGAGGATGGCAAAGTGAGCCTGGTAATGTCCCGTGGCAGGCTGAACTCGGCTTGGGCGGTGTCAAAGAATATTTGTTCGCCAAATATGCGGGTAAAGGGGGCTAGGTCAGCGGGGGCAGGAAAGGGAAAGGAGACTTTGATATTGGGCACCGCTGACCCCAGTAGATCTGAAAGAGTTTTTTGTATTGCCGAAAAGATCACTTCGTAACTAAAGCGTTTCATTGGTTCCGTCTGATCTAATACCACGATCATGCCATCGTAATCCGCTGCGCTGTTCGGGGTCCTCATTAACTGTATGCGAGTCCCCACCAGCAATGCGCCATAGCGATCCAAGAGGTCGAGGGCTTCAGCCAGGTTTGAGCAGGTAAGAAACGCTTGCCCGATCACCGCGTGAGCGCTGAGATTGAGTCGCTGTCCCAGCGCCAATCCTATTAGGGGGTCGCTGGTGTGCGCCAACACGTTCATGGTCAGGCGATCTACCTCGCCCGTATCGACTCTCGCGCCCAGCTGGGACAGTGAGGGCAGAGTTAACTGCGTGCCGCAGCAGATCGAGTCTATGGAACAGCCGCGTTCGACGGCTAGATCGACTAGAAGCAGGACGTATTGGCTGGGAATAGAGCTACCTTGCATCGCCATATTTGGCCATAAATGACCTCGCGTTGGCAAGTAATCACCTTGAGGGTCGGGAGGCACCGCTGGATCATGTGACGCTTAAGAGGAGGCATGCCATGAAGATTGAATGGAACACTGAGACGCCGCGTAAAATCCAACAATTTGCGAATCCTGATTACCCCGCCGAAAATCCGGATCTAGAGGATGTGCTGACCAGCGATGATGTTGATCACGTTGCGCAAATCTTCAAAACCCCGCTCACCGGCTCTTATAACTGGGACTATTCGGTTCAGGACGATCGAATCAAAAAGTTATACGAGCTGGGTAAGCAACTGAATTGGGATCCGCAGATTGATATCGATTGGGATCGCCCTTGGCCCGAGGAGGCGGGGCAAGCTGAGCTTATGAATCTGCACGACTATCCGCCTTACTTAGCGCTGAGCGACAAGGAACGCGACAAATTTTGGCTGCACATGAACGCATGGAGTCTGTCTCAGTTCCTCCATGGTGAGCAGGGTGCGTTATTAGTGGCCAGTCAGCTCTGTTCCTGCGCACCGACGTTCAATGCCAAATTATATGCGGCATCTCAGACCTTTGACGAGGCGAGGCATGTTGAGGTCTTTAATCAGTATATTCAGAAGCGTATTGGCCTGATGTACCCCATCAATACGCACCTGAACAGCATCATCGATAAAATTCTCACCGACCCCCGCTGGGATCTTAAATTCATTGGCATGCAGATTGTGATCGAAGGCTTGGCGTTGTCAGCGTTCAACACTGCCAGGGAGACAACGCCTGACCCGGTATTAAAGGATATTGTCTACTTGGTAACGCGTGATGAGGCGCGGCACGTGACTTTTGGCGTGAATTACCTCGAAGAATTTATCACGACGTTAACCGATGAGGAGCGGGAAGAGCGCGCGCTGTTTGCTTTTGAAGCGTGCGCAATCAGTCGCGAACGGCTGGTGGCGACTGACGTTTTTCGCCACTTTGGCTGGGACGTCGAGGAAAGTCGCCGAAAGGTCCTAGATGGGTTTGTAATGTCGACTTTTCGCAATCTACTGTTTCAGCGCGTAGTGCCTAATTTGCGCAGAATCGGGTTGCTGACTGACAAAGTGCGCCCTAAATTTGAAGAGCTTGGGATTCTCGAGTATGAGACCATGTCCGACGATGGCGACATCGACTGGATGAAGCTCGAGCGGCCCCTCGATACGGGGGAGGCGCAAAGCCATGAGCAGAGCATGCTGGCGGCGTTTCATGACGCGCTCCATTCAGACCAAGTGGCGGCGACCTAGCGACACAACGCGGAATGACGTTGCTTTATTGAGATGAATGTTGACGCGTGAAAGCGCAGTATGCCGACAAAAATCGTAGTGAGAGGGTTTGGGAAGTATGACGGTAATCACTTTTATTCAGCATGATGGGGCCGAGAGCATGGTCGATGGCGACGTTGGCCTGTCGCTGATGGAAACAGCGCTCAAGCACAATGTGCCGGGCATTGATGCAGACTGTGGTGGAGGGGCGATCTGTGGCACCTGTCATTGCTTTGTTGAGGTTTCAGGTGATTTGCCTGCTCCCGACGTACAGGAAAGCGCAATGCTGGGACTGCGTCCAGACCGTGCGGACAACTCTCGGCTTGCCTGTCAGATTGTGGTGACTGCCGACACGGCGGATCTCACAGTACGATTACCTGAGTTCCAAATGTAGAGAGGGGGCCGCCAGAGACGTCATGCGTTTATCGAGTCGGGCGAACGTAATCCGTTGAGGATATGGTGTGATGTGTCAGCAGTTATGATTTGTTCGATGCGGTGCTGAAGTGCTGGACCCAGAACGTTTTCTCGCTGCCGGTATCGATGGCTGTCGGGCTGGATGGATTGTCGCTGGCTGGGATGGTACCGCATGGGTGCTCGAGCGCGTCGAGGCCTTAGCCGATGTGGTCCCGCTCATGCGGCAACGAGCCACAGTCTGTATCGATATGCCCATTGGACTTTCGGTCACTGGCGTGCGCCAGTGTGACGCGGCAGCCCGCCGGCTGTTGGGTCCTCGGCGCAGCAGCGTTTTCCCGGCGCCGCCACGAATGGCGCTCGTCGATCGCCCATACGCCGAGCTGAACACGGCGAGTAAGCGGCGCTTTGATCGGGGGCTGAGTAAGCAGGCTTTCTATCTTCTCCCTAAGATTCGAGAGACGGAGGCGCTATTACGCGGAGGGCTTTGTCGGGCTCAAGAGTGGCTCGAGACGCATCCTGAGTTGTGCTTTACCGCTTTGAATGATGGCACGCCCATGCAGCATAATAAAAAAACAGATGCCGGGTTCAGAGAGCGAATAGCCGTTTTGGAGCGATCCCTTCAGTATCCGATTCACTCGCTAATAAACCAGATGCTGGAGCGCACCTTGCGATCTCAAGTGCTGAGAGATGATTTGGTGGATGCGATGGTCTGTGGGGTCGTCGCTTGCTTACCAACTGATCGGCGCATGAGCGTGCCGGTGGACGAAGTCGAGATAGATCAAGTGGGTTTAAGAATGGCCATTACTTGTCCTGCATTACCTGCTTCATCTTAAGTCAGATGGGTTACTAAGGTGCCGCTTATGACAGGTCAGATAAAGCGCCAACGCTGGGTGCGACGATGGCACCGTGGTATCGCGATGCTGACATCAGTGCAGCTGTTGTTGTGGACGTTAAGCGGTGTTTATTTTTCGTTCGTCGACATTGACTATGTTCGCGGACATCACTACGAAGCGGAGGCATCGAGTACGCTGTTTGATCTCTCCGTGTTGCAAAAAATTCGGTTGTCAGGGCAGCAGATGACGATACTCGAGCGTTTGCCGGGAGAATTGATTATCGGAGTCCATTCAGAAGGTGGGATGAGCTGGCGCAACGCTCAAGGGGACGCACTGGCTTACTTGTCATCAGCGGAGGCGCTGGATCTTGCTCGGCAGCGCACCACGTTGGACCCTGATGTTGTGGAATGGGTCGAGCGCGGTGCTCCGGGCAGTGAATATCGAGGAGCGCCGTTACCGTTATGGCGCGCATTTTTGGCTGATTCCCCTGGGGAGGTTGCTTATCTCAATGCCTCTTCTGGCGAGTTAGTCTCGGTACGACATGAGGCTTGGCGGTGGTGGGATTTTCTCTGGTCTCTTCATATTATGAGTTACTCCGATCGAGATACGATCGGAACGTGGCTGCTCAAATGTTTCTCTCTGTTGGCGCTCGGGACGGCCGTTATGGGGTTGTGGCTATTTGCGGTGACGAGTCGTCTTCCCGGTCGTTAGAAGAACACGAGCACCCAAACATAAGCGAAGAACACTCCGCAGCCATACGCAATCCATGACGTGATGAGCAGCCATGCATTGAGACGGCGCAGCTGAAGACAGTTGGCGGCCTTCTCGGGGTCGGTCGGGCAGGGAGCGGTTCGTTGATACCAACCCATCATGGAGCTGATCAGCAACATTGCACCGGCTAAGCTGAACAATAGGTTTTTTTGCGCAGAAAGCCACATGAGCCCCGGTATTGCCGAGGTCAGACTGGCCATGACGGCGCCTGCACCCAATGAGATAAGTACGGCTGGGAGCGCGCAACACAGCAAAGTAGAGGTGCTCCCAAATAAGGCTAGGCTGGGCAGTACCGTATCCCGCCAATCCCCTCTCACAACGCTACGCCCAGGGCCGCCTCGTCCCGGCGGATCGCAGCAATGCGGTAGCCAGCCTGCACAGCGAGATCAGCAATTGCAGCATCGCTCAACGAGCTACTGGGCGATAAGACAAGGCTGAGTGCTTTGGTGTCAAGGTCAACATAGACGGCAGCGACTTCTGGCTGGTCGCCAAAAATTTTATTCATGGCAATTGCACAAAAGTCGCAGACCACCCCCAGAACATCGGCGACAATCGGCGCCCCGCCCGCAGCTAGGGCCCGATCAATCTCATCGGTTCGTGTCAGCGTCGGCTGACTGTTTGGGTCTACTGCGTCGCCACTCTGCTCCATAGGGTGGGCGTCATGGCTTTTATGATGGTGAGCGTTATCCCCCCCAGCATCGGATTCGCTAGCGCTAGCGTCCTGATACGAGTGCGCATCGCTGTGCCCGGTATTCTCACTCGCCGCCGTTGGCGTGATGAGTAAATTGAGGATCATAAAGCTGATCACAAAAAGGTGCTTCATCGTTTTATCCTTGCTATCAGAGACGATAGGTGAAGTTGATAAGGGGCTGGTTGATTGAGAGGGTATAGCCCAGTTCAAGTAAGACGGGGCCTTTAAAAAAACGTATTAAGGGCGTTGCTGTCATGGAGATGCGTTCGCTAGGGCGGTGATCTATCTCAAGCATGAGCCACGTGTGTAGATCACCCGTTTTTCCGATATAGGGTGCAAAGCCCGCTCTCGCTGCGTGCACAAACTGAGCGCCAAAGTGGCCCGCATCAAGATATCGCGAGCGATAGCTTGCGAAGAGTGATCGGGTCTCCCAATCAGCCATCACGCCACCATGAGCAGCGATGTCTTCGCCGAGGGGATTGCCATTGACACCCGTTGCGACGCCGACTCCACCATGCAGGTAAAGGTTGCCTTGATGATTCGCTCCAAACCAACGCTTCGCAAGCCAAGTGGGGTGCAGAGTGTAAAGGGCGTAGTCTTGATCGCGGTTATGCTCGCCGCGTAAACCAATTGACCATTGATGTGCTGGGGTGAAATGGACGAGAAAAGAAGTCGACTGCCGATCAGATTCTTCAATCAGCGTCACTCCACCAGTGTAGGAGACCGGGCGAGCGGTGCTGATGTTGCTGTTGAGCGACAGCAGTAGCAGCACGACCGCGCCTACAAGGCGACTCACTTTTTCTTGCCGGTCAGAATCGAGACCAGTTCGGTGACCTTTTCTCTGCGGTCGTCGGGTGAGCCACTGTCGAGGGCATGTTGCACACACGTGTCGACGTGGTCTTCGACGATGACAGATTCGAGCCCTGCTAGGGCAGCGCGAGCCGCTTGGACTTGCCTGACGACATCAACACAATAACGGTCGTCTGCCACCATTTTGCGGACGGCGCGTATCTGTCCTTCAATTTTTGCCAGCCGTGCATCCGCTTTTTGCTTGGTATCGGTTTGCATAGTCACCTACCCTGGGGGGGTATTAATGAAAGAGTAAGTATACCCATATGGGGTATATTGGCAAGCGACTGGCAATGGCATCGAAGTATTGCAGTAGTAGAGGTAAAGAACGACTATCCTAAGATGGTGATCGAGCCGCACCCTCGGGCGTGGCGAGGAGTTTTTATGGACGGACATCCAGTCGCGTATTCACGCCGGGTTATCACTGAGCTCATGGTCCCCAGTTATGCGAACTTTGGCGGCAAGGTTCACGGCGGCACGCTGATGTCTCTGATGGATAAGCTCGCCTATGTATGTGCCAGCAAGCACGCGGGTAATTACTGTGTGACGGTGTCGGTAGACAATGTGCAGTTCCTGCAGCCCGTTGAAGTGGGCGAGGTGGTATCGCTGATGGGCTCGGTAAACTATGTTGGCAATAAATCGCTCGTAGTGGGTATCAAGGTGACGGCCGAAAATTTACAAGAGGGCATGAGTAAGCACACGAACACCTGTTATTTCACAATGGTCGCCAAGGGCGCGGACGGAAAAACTGCCACGGTTCCACCCTTAGTGTTAGAAAGTGAGGAAGAAGTGCGTCGGTTTTGTAGTGCGCTTCAGCGGCGTCGCATTCGGGAGGAAGGCGTCGCCTTTATGAATCATTATAAATCCTCTTTTAACAATGATGAGGCGATGCTGAATTTGTTATCCGACGAGCGCTGCGTGTTAGCGATTCGTCCGGATTGACGGTCATGCACATCAAGCGCTGGGGTCACGCGCATCGTAGGCTTGCTCGCCGGAGCGGAGCCGCACGACTACCACAGCAGCAATCAGCGCCAACGTGGCCATGATAGTCAGCGCCATTTGATAATTGCCTTGTGATTCACGCAGTAGCGCGACGACTCTTGTGCCGAGGGCCCCACAAAGTGTATCGATAAGCACCACGATGGCTAAAATACGGCCGTAATGAGTGCCGGTGTAATGCGATGCGACCAACAGCTGGATGCAGGTAAACGTCCCGCTGAAGCCAATGCCTGCCATGACTGCGTAAAGATACAGTAGGACTCTATCGAGCGCGGATAGCTGGGCCAGAAGGAGTAACGCGAGCGCTAATAGCAGTATCGAAATAGCCATCACTTTATGGAGATCAAAACGATCTGACAGCAAGCCAAAGCCCAGTTTTCCAATGACTGAACTGCCAAAGAAAAGACTGAATACTGCCGGCAGCAGTGTTTTAGCAAGGCCGATGTCGCGAGCGAGATGGATAGACTGGTGTTGCGTGAGCGCAATGATGATGAACCACAGGCTGCCGGTAATAAAGATAATGGCGTAAAAGCGTCGCTCTTTGAGTGCCGCGTTCAGTGATCCGACGCCGCGAGGGCTGAGTGAAGGCGGCGGAGCAACATTCTGACTCGCCAAGCGGCCATCCCGCAGCAGTAACCAGGCACTGCCGAGTATCGCGATCCCGACGCCTATTCCCGCAAACATGACGGTGGTGCGCCAGCCGCTCTGCTCTAGCCCCGTTCCGACGACAAACGGGAACAGTGCACCCCCCAGGCTCGAGGCCATGAGCAAAATGCCAGTAGCGCGTCCGCGCCCGCTAGCGAACCAGCTTGTGAGCATGACCATATTGGAGACGAGACCGCACAGGGATAGTGCCAGCCCGAGTAGGGCATACACGGCAACCAGTTGCCATAAGGTCTGTGTCATGCCGTATGCCACTAATCCAATGCAAAGCAAGAGTCCGCCCAATGCAATGATCATTCGTGACGAATAGCGATCTAATAACCAGCCGGCAGGTGGCGAGGTGAGTGCGCCGACAATGAAGAAAACCGTCGCCGGCAGCGTGACTTCACTCGCACGCCAGCCAAATGTTTCGATGAGTTCGGGATAGAGTAGTGGCAGGGTGTGCAGCGTAACGCCATTAGAGGCCATGTAAACCAGAAACAAGCCGCTTAAGACAGACCATTTGCGACGATCCTGAGGTGCTTCTGGCATCGATTTGCCTCCTCTTAACACTGTGTCGACACTACACTACCCTTATCGGTATTGTAACGATGAGGCTCGCAGTTTTTACGGTACTGGCCTGCGCTGAGTCATCAACAGAGTCATTAGGGCGAGGTTTATTTTTGAGTGCCAAAAGTGTTTTGAGGTAGGCTGTCGTCAGCGCATTGTGGGAGGCGTGTCGTGAACGTTAAGGGGGTCTGGTGAACAGCAGGGAGCAGGTTGATGTTGCCATTATCGGTGCGGGGATCGCCGGATCTGCCCTGGCAACGGCACTGACAAGTAATGGTTTTAGTGTCCGTTTGATCGACCGGAGTGATCAGCCGCTTGATACGGCGCGGGGCGATCATATTCAGCCGGCAATGGCACCCGTCCTGTCGCGCTGGGGTATTTGGGATAGCTTACTGCTGGCGGGCGGGGAGAAGCGCTTTGGTACTCGTTGGTTTGATTCATCTCATGAGCACATCGTCACGATTCCGGTGCCAGAGCACAAAGACTGCGCGCCGTGGTTTTTGTTCTTGAATCACGAGGATATCGGCCGTGTGCTCCTAGATCGGGCCATCGTTAATGGCGCACGGTGCACATTAGGTGCAAAACATTGGTCTTTGACGAGAGCGCAAGCCAGTTGGCGTTTGTCTTGGGAGTCGCCGCAAGGGGCCGAGGAGATATCCTGCACCCTGCTGGTCGGCGCGGATGGCACCGGCTCGAGTGTGCGATCCCGTCTCGATATCGATATTCAGCGCCACCGCTATCACCATCCGATTGCAGTGCTCTATGGCAGGCAGCGCACGGTTCCCGAAAAGCGAACGCTCGACGTCCACCTGACGGAAAATAGAATGCTGTCACTGATTCCTCGAACAGGGGGCGGTACTAAAATCGGGTTTCCGATAGCGGTAGAGGAGTTAACCCTTTGGCGTGACGCGCCAGAGTCGCAGTTGCACGAGCAGCTGCGGCAGTGGTGTCCGACCCTTGATTTTGAGACCTTGACGTTCGGTGCACTGTATCCGCCCGTGTCACAGCAAAGTGAGGCCTATGAGGGCGAGGGTGCTGCGGTATTGATGGGGGATGCGCGGCATGCGATGCACCCCGCGCGCAGCATGGGGATGAACACGTGCTTCCGCGTTGCGGATCAACTGGCGAATATGATTGCTGAGCTAAGCCCCGGGTTTTCTGAGCGGCAGGTTCTGCCGATACTGCAGCAGTTTGATCGGCAGTTTGCGCGTGATTTAGCGCCGATCCTTTCGGATAATCATGCCGCTGGCCTGCAGATGGATACCATTGCTGGGGATGGGTTTGCCGATCTCACTGGGCAACTACGCGCCGCTTCATCTCGCGCTAACGTGCTGCAAGCAATGGGCCTCAAAGCGGCAGGGATCTCAGCATAATGGCAGGTGGCAGTGACGGCCCAGTCTGCTGTCGACCCGCTAGGTGGGTAATTGTGACGCGGTGACACGACGGCGGGTCGCCTTGAACGATGCCAATAGAGGAATGTTGAATGCAAGTTGGATCATTTGTACCGGAGCAAACGGACTCAGCCTTATACGCGATGGCCGGCGATGATTGCTCGCTGCATCACGATCTGGGGTCGCTCACGCCAAAGCAACAAGTCGATCATTATGAAAATCAAGTGATGACGTGTGCGTTGCAGATCGCTTTAACGGGTTTGGGTAAAAAAGTGGACCATGTCGCGCTCGCCGAGGCGTTTCAAGACGCCCCCTGGCACGCTCACTTACGCCATTACAGCCAAATGTTCCAGCAAATGGGGCTGGAGTCAGTGCCGGCATCGCACTGGCAATACCATCCCCTCGATGGTTTCTATGAAAGTGTTTCCCAGACACTGCCAGCGGTGGAGTTGCTCAACCTCTATATGTGGAGTGGCAGCAATTTCCCGCTGCACCAGGATCAATCCGCGCTGGATATGAGTCGTAATGTGAATTCTAAGTTGCACTTTGCCCAGCATGCTCCCGTTGCGGGGTTACCGGTTCCCCAAACTCAGATCTACGCCAAATCAGCTATCGCAGCCGGCGACGCCGATCACTTTTTTGAGGCTAACGCAGCTGGATTAATGATGAAATTGTTAGGCCTTGCCGGTTCTCGCAACGTCTTCAAGGTGGACTCCACCGCGCAGTGTTTAGAGCGGATCGAGGAGTACGACGATGAGGTGCTGGTGTTATTGCAACGGGTGTTGGATACGGGCACCTGGCAAGAAATGACCGTAGACCTCACCATCACACCTGAGCGTGTCGAGATCAGTAATGTGCGTCAGCTGCTATTTGCTGGCGGTAAGTGGGTGGGTAATTACCTCTCTCCTGAGCTGGCGATAGCGGACCCGCATCGCGAGATGCTCTATCGAGTAGGGGAGTATGCGCGTCACCATGGCTATGTCTCTGAGAGGGGAGTGAACTGCGGCATCGACTATTTCATCGCGGGCGATGAGATCATGATCACTGAAATCAATGCTCGGTGGACCGGGGGGCTCTTTCCCGCCCAATATTTACAGCGACTCGGCGTGGATCAGCCTGCGGTCGCATTTTTCGATATGGTGGATTGTCAAGATAGAGAAGCGCTGGAAGCCTTTCAGAGCGAGCACTTGTATGCCCATGGAGCGGCTGACTTTTCGTATATTCCGATGGGGTTTACCCCTTTTGAGATGGAAATAGAGGGTTCGGCACGTTATTTTGTTTGGCAAATAGTGGTCGGCGATTTTGCTTCCTTCGTTGAGGCGAAAACCCGGTCTCTCCCTGAGGGTGCTTTTCCCACCGCAGATTTGATTTTAAAGGAGGCCCTGAAATGAGCAAAGTGGAGTTATCGGAACTGGATTTTTTCAGCGCGGAGGTGCAGGAATGCCCTTTTCATGTTTACCAGCAGCTGCAAGAAGAGGCGCCGGTATGGCAGATGCCGGGCACCAATGTTTTTGTGGTGACACGATATGACGATATTCGCGAAATTATTCGCGATCCGGGCCGCTTCTCGAGCAGTTTTAGTGCGCTACTCAACACGGGCTCCTCCAACGAGGAGGTCAACACTATTTATGGTCAGGGCTATGAGATGGTCGAGACCCTGCTGACTCAGGACCCGCCGCGACACCGTGTGTATCGCAATCTTGTTAATAAGGTGTTTTCGAATAAGCGTATCGAGGGGATGCGCAGTGAAGTTGAGAAGATGAGCAACGAGCTGATTGATCAGTGGATTGATGAGCCTGAGGTGGACCTTCTTAATCGTTTTTGTGTGCCGCTACCGATCTACGTGATCTCAGATCAGTTGGGTGTGCCTCGGTCAGAACTGTCGTTGATTAAGAAATGGTCCGATGCGTCAGCGAGTCGATTGGGCCGGCTCGCCGATGAGGAAGAGCAAATTCAAAATGCCAAAGATATTGTTGAGTTCCAGCACTACTTTGCTGCGTTGCTGGACCGTATGCGCGAGGCGCCGGAGGACAACATTATCTCCGATCTGGCTAACAATACGATTGATGAGGGTCGCCTGCTGACTAAACCAGAGGCGTTGGGGATGATTCAGCAAATTCTTGTTGCGGGTAATGAAACCTCGACCAGCGCGATTGCAGGCGGCGTGGTATTGCTGATCCAGAATCCCGACCAGCAAGCCATGTTGCGGCAGCACCCCGATCTCATTCCGGCAGCGGTTGAGGAAATTTTGCGGCTTGAGACGCCCACCAGTGGTATGTGGCGTCGTGCGACGGCAGACACAGAGATTGGGGGCGTAGATATTCCAGAGGGCGCTTTTTTGATGGTCCGTTTTGCAGCGGGCAATCGTGACGAGTCGATATTCACTGACGGCGGAGCAATGAGTGTGGCGCGAGAGAATGCGGATAGTCACCTGGCCTTTGGGCAGGGCACGCACTTTTGTTTGGGCGCGCAGTTGGCCAGAATGGAGATGCAGGTTGCGCTGACGGGGTTGCTGAATCGCACCACCGACTGGGCGCTGGTTGAGGGAAAGAACCCGCTGAAGCACAGCCCTAATGTCCTGTTGCGCGGATTGACGGACCTACACATCTCGTTTAGCAAGACGATTTAGTGATCCGCCGTCTCCATCATTAATGCTTAAGGTTTAGTCATGAAAAGACCCGATTTTCTGAGTTATCAAGAGTTACTTGATCAAGAGTGCGTGACGGTGCCCGACGCCTTACGAGTCGATACTCAGCCCGAGATACCCTCCGACCTGATTGCGACGGATCGCTGGACTGATCAAGGCGTTTTTGACAAGGAGGTGTCCAATCTGTGGCCGAAAGTGTGGCAGATGGTCTGTCGAGAGACGACGTTCCAGAATCCGGGTGACTATTTCGTGTACGACATTGCGCGGTACTCCATTTTAATGGTGCTCACCGAGTCCGGCGAATTAAAGGGGTTCCACAATTCTTGTCTGCACCGCGGACGCGCACTGAAATCAGGGCGTGGCGTGAGTCACGAGATCCGCTGCCCCTATCACGGGTTTTGTTGGCATCTCGACGGCAGTTTTAAGGACGCATATTGCGATTGGGAATTCGACGAGAACGCGCTGAGCCAATTGAACCTACCTGAAGTTCAGGTGACCTCGTGGGGCGGTTGGGTATTGATTAATATGGACCCCGAGGCGCCTGCATTCGACGAGTATGCTTCCGTTCTGGGCGACCACTTTACGCGTTGGGCACCCGAGGATCGCTACGTTTCGTTGCATGTCGAAAAAAAGATCCGTTGCAACTGGAAGGTGGCCATGGAGGCGTTTATTGAGTCTTACCACGCAATCCAGACCCATCCTCAGATTTTATCCTTTACTGGTGGTGATAATTCCCAGTACGACGTTTTCGGGGAGCATTTGAGCCGGACCATCACGCCGCAGGGCATCCCCAACCCTGGCCAGGCAGACCGCTTTAGCGTCCGCGAGTCCGTCGAGGCGATGACGGGGCCGGAGGGCTTTGAGCAGGCGCTCGCGCTGACGGGTAAGTCTGCCGATGACATTAGCTCCAGAGAAGCGATTGGCGCTATTCGAAAAGCAGAATTTGCCGCGTTTTTAGAGGCCGACAAGCTGGCTTCGGTGACCGATGCTGAGACCATGGATTCTATCTTGTATTTGGTTTTCCCTAATTTTGCGCCTTGGGGTGGCTTTCAGAGCCAGATCACTTATCGCTATCGTCCCGATGGTATGAACGTAGATGGCTGTATCATGGATATTTATTTACTCGATGGTTTTGCCGCAGATTCGCCTAGACCGCCAGACGCGAAAACAATCCAGCTTGGCTACGACGAACGTTACGCTGAGGCTGAAGAGCTCGGCATGTTGGGATCGCTATTTGATCAGGACGCCAACAACTTACCTGAGGTGCAAAAAGGCCTGATGGCATCTCGGTCTGGCCAAGTGCTCACGGCGAGTTATCAAGAGCTCCGGATTCGGCACTTTCACGCAACGCTCTCATCCTACTTGGAAGACAAGCCCGCTTAGGCTGCCCGTTTGAACGGCACTAAGGTGAGTGCAGGCTGAGGACTGGCGTGAGCCTCTTATCAGTAGTTGAGCGCCATGCTGGCACGACCGTCCTTGGTCGTTGCGGTGGCAAAGCTGGGCAATGCCTTCATTCGCTGCACCCATTCCAGACATCGGGGATAGCGTTTGGCGTCAATCATGTCGCGCTCAGCGCCGACGATCATATTATAAGCAATGAGAAAGTCGGCGGCGGATACCACGTTACCGCCGAACCAGGGTGCTTCCCCTAGATCGGACTCAGCCAGTGCCAGAATCCTATCCAGCCTGGGTTGAATAAATAAATTGGTGAGTGCGGTCACATAGAGCTTTACGAAAGGTTTTAAAAAGAACGGGAGTTGTTTTTGTGAGATGCCCATGACGGTTGCCATGAGTTGTAACGGCATCATGGAGCCCTGTGTCGCATGCCACCAAAACAGATAACGCGCACGATGCGGATCGCCAGCCTCGGGCCTGAGCGTGTGATGTGATGTTTGGTCTAGTATGTGGTCCATAATCGCGCTGCTCTCGGCCATCACCAAGTCTCCCTGTGTGATAACCGGTGCAGTCCCTAAGGGCGACAGCGCCTTGTACTCGTCGGATGCGGCCATGGTCTTGCTGTCCCGATCATGCACGACAAGGTCGTAATCCAGATTTAACTCCTCAAGCATCCAAAGTACCCGGAAAGATTGCGAATACTCGAGGTGGTGTAGGGTAATGCGGTCAGTCATGGAAGGCGCCTTTATGGGGGCTCGCAATAGCGTAGGTGTGAGTTATACAGGCTGGCGTGCCACTTGGATGTGTCTT
>UPTG01000714.1_pt1 | contig 26695 bp, 24 predicted proteins | sample 2160121 | NCBI WGS metagenome assembly UPTG01 (sample SAMN06266255, study PRJEB28933) | marine metagenome | isolation source: Columbia River Estuary | place: USA:Columbia River Estuary, USA | collected 2014-07-27
GTCTTAGCTACCTCGCGACCAACTTCTGACAAATGAGCTTTTGCATGGCAGGCCAGCATTCTTGCTTCGTCAGGAATATCGTCCATCGCATGGCCTGCATACCATACCAGCGCCCTACATGGCTCAAGGTTGGCCAACATATCTGCACACATATGTTTGACGGCCTGGAAAGACGCTATGACCCGGTTAAATTGCTCTCGCTGCCCGGCATAAACAACAGCTTGGTCAAGCATGCATTGCGCAGCTCCAAGCGTGTCAGCTGCCTGCATTACTCTCCCCATATCAAGCGTCCTTTCATAGACCCGCGGGTCTTCACTGATTAAATCAGCAGCGACGTTGTCTAACACTAGCTCACAAGTCGAGCGAGAGATATCAATCGTTCGCAAAGCATTACGTTTCAATCCGCTAGCATTTGTACTGACGAGAAAAATCTTTTTATCAGTGGTAGCAATCAGATAGTGATCGGCATCACCATCCAGCACAAAGAGACATTTACCTGACAGAGTCGCGCCCTTCGCTACTACTCCAGAGCCTGTTCTTGCACCAATCGCCTCCCCGAAGGCGACGCCAACTCTTAGCTCTCCAGTGGCAATGCCTGCGAGCATTTCGTCTCTGTTAGAAGCAATTAGCGGCACTGGCGCCATTGCCGCAGAAGAAATAAACGGCGACGGTGTCACGTGATAGCCCAAACATTCGGAGATAACAACTGCATCTAGTGCGCCAAGGCCAACACCACCATGGGCTTCCGGTATCATTAATCCGGGCAGACCTAATTCACTCAGCCCTTGCCAGATTTCTGCATCATTCAGTTCTCCTGACGCAATGAGACGAACCTTGTCGAGCGCTACCTGATCTCGCAGATATTTGGTTACGCTGTCCTGCAGGAGAGTTTGTTCTTGAGATAATCCAAATTGCATACTTTTTCTCCTACCTCGCTTCGATTTTTGGTTCTTTCGGCATGCCGAGACCGCGTTCGCTAATAATATTTTTTTGAATTTGGGATGTACCGCCGCCGATAATCAGGCCGAGATAGTACATGTACTGATATTGCCAAGAGCCATTGCCACGAAGATAGGGGTTGTCGCCATAGGCGAGGCCAATCTCGCCCATCACGTCAATCGCGAGTCCCTCAATTTCATGCCTCAATTCGGTGCCGGTCAGCTTAACAATCATTCCCGCCAACTTTGCGCTTTGGTCCTGATTTATTCGGGCAGACAGCAGCCGCATGTCATTCGCTTTTTGAGCCAAAACACTGCCCTGCAGTTTAAGCAGCCTGTCTCTGTAAACTGGGTTGTCGATGACTTTTTCACCACCAATGGTTTCGGAATTCATCAGCCGTGTTACCCCATCCAGTCTTGACTGCGCGGCATCTGGTGGCGCCAGCGAGCCCCTTTCGTGCCCAAGAATCGCATTGGCAACGAGCCAACCTTGACCGCGATTACCAACAATTTGATGCTTAGGAACACGGACATCAGTGAAGAAGACTTCGTTGAAATTCGCCTTCCCTGTCATATCTACCAGCGGCCTAATTTCAATACCAGGGGTGTTCATATCGAATAGCAAAAATGAGATCCCCTGATGTTTAGGCGCCTCGGGTTCAGTTCTAACAAGACAAAATATCCAGTCTGCGAGATGTGCCGTACTCGTCCATATTTTCTGACCGTTAATTACCCATTCATCTCCATCAAGTTCAGCTTTGGTTGTTAGGCTCGCGAGATCACTGCCGGCACCAGGCTCAGAGTATCCTTGGCACCACACCATCTCGCCATGAATGGTCGGTTTAATGAATTGCTGCTTTTGCGCTTCAGTACCCATTTCTAAAAGAACCGGAGTGAGCATGCTGATGCCCTGCCCGCTGAAGCCCGTATTGATTTGGGCTTTACTGAATTCTTCCGAAATAATCCGAGGCTTGATAATGTCTGGCTCAGCACCATATCCACCGTAGGCTTTTGGGATGGTTCTTGAATGGAATCCGTTTGCTATTAGCAAAGTTTGCCAGGCGAGTAACTCAGGGTTTCCGGGTTCAGCGCCGGCCTTCGGCTGCTTGTCTTTGTTCTTCGAAATAAAGTCTTTTACTTCTTCTCGAAACGCGATGTATTCACTGCCATAGGATAAATCCATATTTTATCTCTTCTTTCTATGTTTCAACGGCGACGCTGGTAGTCACGTGCCTATTTTCTAGCCAAACAAAGGCTATCACATTGAAAAACCAGCCTGAAGCGATGTTTTATCTGCCCCGCCCGCGCTGCAGCAAGTAAATAACGATCACGGAACATCAACAACAAAAAATAACCAAAGCAAACCGTCTCAAATTCAAATAATGATCATCTACATCCAAGCATGGCCGCTCTTCAGAATATGAAGTTTGTTTTTCTTATCACATGACACAAAACAGAACGCCAAGCTACTCGAGAAATCTCAATTCTTTAATGCTGGCTCTAGACAAGCATACATTTCACTAATCAAACAATCATGATGTAGATATGAATTGGGACATGGTAAGCGCCCTTGCAGAATTGTCGGACTTAATCGTTCTAAGTTACAAGCAAGGTAATGCGGGTTCGACAAATGTCCTTAATAAGTTAGGATTTAAAGAGAGAGGCTCGGGCTTCTCAGGCGAGGTGCGAAAATCAATACCACGGCGTGAACAGCAGGTATGTTACGTGCCGTTTGCCGCTTCGTCGCGCCGCTCTATTTTTTTAGTTTTAGGTCTGTTGCGTTTTTGGCTGAAGGAACGAATGTTAGCGAGCCCAGCATTCCATTAAACATTCGATTAAATATAGAGGTACTCCAATGTAGTATTTGAAACCCGCTATCGCTATATTGCTTTTCTTCGCGGTCGCGGCCTGTTCACCGGCGCCGACTGACGTTACAACGACCCAGTCAGTGTCAGAGGCCGAGGAAAGAGCTGCCTTAGCTGAAGCTTCGGGGTTGTTTCAACCCGTTGTAGCGAAGGAACTGTTAGATTGTCAATCAAGTGCCGATATGAAAGTGTATTGCGGGTACAAAAACCCAGAAGACCTGGTGGCGTTGCCCGATAAAAAGTACCTTGTCGTTAGCGAAATGGCCGAGTTCTTAACAGATGCTCCCGGCATGCTTTCGCTGCTTAACCTGGAATCTGGTGAAAGAGAGCTGCTTCCGATTGCTTGGTCACAACCGGAAACAGTGCGTGGTGATGTGACTTGTCCGGCCCCCGACAGTGCCGCGTTTAGCCCGCACGGTATCGATCTTACTCGACTGGCTGATGGTACCCTCCAACTGTTGGTGGTAAATCACGGCAAGCGGGAATCGGTTGAATTTTTTGAAGTGATGCAATCCGATGAGGGCTGGCAGCTAGCATGGCAGGGTTGCGCGACACCCCCGGGAGATCCTTTTATCAATGACGTGGCGGCTCTTAAAGATGGTGGCTTCCTTGTGACACACATGTGGGACAAAACAACAGCCTTCGATGAAGTAGTGCGTAGGTTGTTTGCAGGTGAAAAAACGGGCTGGGTATACGAATGGCAGCGAGAGCAGGGGTTCAAAAAGGTGCTTGAATCGGATGCCCTCATGCCTAATGGAATAGCCGTGAGTGCTGATAACACCAAAATGTTCGTCAATATTTATTTTGCCAATGAAACCATCAAGATTGACCGTGACAGCGGCAAGAGAGAAGGTGAATTTACCGTACAGCAGCCCGACAATATTACGGTCGATGATGAGGGAAATTTGTGGGTGGCATCCCATAAAAATGATCCGATTGGCCAAACCTGTTCAATGGTCTCAGAAGGCCCCTGTCTGCTGCCGTACGAGGTCATCAAAGCTGATTCTAAGACGATGCAGGCCGATGTGTTTCTCTCCCAGGATGGCGCACCGATGGGGTATGCAACGGTTGCGCTCAAAGTCGGTGATCGATTGTTTATGGGTTCGGCGCATGGCGACAGGGTGGTTAGTTCACCAGCATATTGAAGGTATCATAGGGCTTCGATCCTAAGTGTAACTTCATCGTTAGCATCAAATAAGAGCTAACACCCACCCGGTTACCGGCAGGGTTATGTTAAGGGTCGTTAAGGAATCTGTTTCAGGCTGCCGGGAAGGCCTAATTAGCGAAAAAAGGCAGAATTACTTAAAAAAAGTGTAGGAATTATTATGAAGCCACTCATTGTCTATGGCTTACCTTTCTCACAACCCGTAAGAGCTGTTTGGCAGGTATAGAGCTGTTAGGGGTCACTAAGGGTCTAAGAAGCGCAGACTTAAGAAATAGAAGCTAAATCATGCCTTCGTTTAAACTACGGGTCTGGCGTCGGCGTCAGGTGACTTGCAAGAGCAGGCCAAGGCGTCTATCTTAAATCCCGTTTTTGTCTACGAATTGATAGCATAGCGAACCCGTTAACTTAAAGCATTCTCTTCAGCTTATGGCATCCATTATAAATTTTCTTCGCAATCTTAAGCTGCTCGCGATTATGGTTTACAGCGCCATATTAGGGAGAGCCTACCTGAGAAAATTCACACCAGAGACCCTCTGTTACTGTCGCAGTATGGGTTATGAGCGTCTGCTAGACATTTATCGACCTAAAGCTTCCACTCAAAAAGCACTCCCTACTATTGTCTGGTTTCATGGTGGTGCTTGGAAAATGGGCGACAGAAAAGCCATCGAGCGCATCGCCGCTGAACAACTAGAATGTGGCTTTGCTCTTGTTAGCGTTAGCTACTCATTGAGTGATGTGGCTCAATGGCCGGTTCAATGCCACGAGGCGAAGGCTGCAATCCGGTTTCTTCGCGCCAACGCAGACGCGTTAGGCCTAAACCCTGACAAGCTCGTCGCCGCTGGTATGTCAGCTGGTGCACATATGGCATGCATGCTGGGCGTGTCTTCAGATCATGAGCAACTGAATGGCCAACTAGGCGAGTACCTTGAGGAAACCACAGAAGTAATGGGTGTCTTAGCTTTATACCCCCCAACCGACTTTCTCTCCGTTAGCAGAGATTTTGACGGACTAATCGATTATTACGCGGAAGATTCTCCAGTCACCCAATTATTAGGGGAATCCATAACAAGCGCACCTGAGAAATCCAATTTAGCCTCCCCACTAAGGCTCTTTACGGGCGCTTGCCCACCTAGCTTCTTTCTGCACGGCGAAGCCGATCCGATCGTGCCCGTAGAACAAAGCGTTATAATGCATAAAAAGTTACTAGCTGCAGGTATCGACAGCGATCTGATGCGCATTCCCGGCTACACCCACGGTGATCATCGATTTAATAGAGGTGTGCCAGCTGAAAGGATCAATGCTTACCTTAAAAACCGCGCTATTGCTTAACCACAACATACCGTCAGAAATCGCTACCCACCATCCATTCCCCAGAAATCATTTATCGAGAGTTTTTAACCCAAAACCCCAAAAAGCGATACTTTGACATCTTGGAAAAATGCTGTTTATAGTTCTTATTCTCAAAACGCGTTACATTAAAAGCACATAAGAGAGAGGGTATATCAGTGTATTCAACAGAAGGCCGCGGCAAACTTTACAGCGATATTCTAGGCACGGTGGGTGATACACCTTGTGTTCGACTAAATCGCACAGGCCCTGATCATGTGACTATTTACGTGAAAGTCGAAGCCTTTAATCCCTTATCTTCCGTTAAAGATCGATTGGCGCTCAATATGATAGAGGCCGCAGAGCGAGAGGGGCGCCTGTCACCCGGGCAGACTGTCGTTGAAGCCACATCCGGTAACACCGGAATAGGGCTCGCTATGGTGTGCGCCGCTAAGGGCTATCCCTTGGTCATTACGATGGCCGAGAGTTTTTCCATAGAACGCCGACGGCTCATGCGATTTCTCGGCGCACAAGTGGTACTGACGCCGAAGGAAGAGAGAGGTATTGGCATGTACAAGGCTGCGCAGACCCTCGCCGAGCAAAACGGCTGGTTCTTTGCGCGACAATTTGAAACAAGTGCGAATGCCGATATTCATGAAGCAACAACCGGGAGAGAAATTCTCGCTGATTTTAAAGACGCTCGTCTTGATTATTGGGTGACCGGATATGGCACGGGTGGGACCGTTACTGGAGTCGCGCGTGTGCTGCGTAATGAACGTCCCGAGTGTCGCATCGTTCTTTCCGAACCACACAACGCCAGGCTCCTTGGGTCCGGGCTGGCCCAAGAGCGCCATGACGACGACTCCCCGGCAGGGTCTCATCCGGCATGGGAGCCGCACGTGATCCAAGGTTGGACACCAGACTTTATACCTAAGGTACTTCAAGAGGGAATCGATCGCGCATTCTTTGATGAGGTGCGACCCGTAGACGGCGTCAAAGGAATGGCGATGGCGCAGCACCTAGCTGCTAATGAAGGTATTTTGACAGGAGTTTCCGGCGGTTCAACACTGCTAACAGCTGTCGAAGTTGCCAACCAGGCGCCGGAGGGCTCTGTATTGTTGGTAATGCTCCCTGATACCGGTGAACGCTATTTATCAACGCCCTTGTTTGAGTCAATTCCTGCTGAGATGAATGACGAAGAGATGGCGTTATTCGCCTCCACTCGAGAGACGTAAAAAAACCGCGGCGAGCGCGGTTTTCATGCGCAGATAGAATCAACCTAGATTGATACGTGAATATTACTACCGGACCAGCTTTAATAATTCCGATCCTGAACATCACTGCATTTTTCCAAGACGCTATTCCGTACGTTTGCCCCTAAATGGCATGGCGCCGCGCGGAGTTTTTATCTTGCCTTGCATAAGGTCAGCGTCGATTTGACCACTGTAATCGAGTTTGATTTTCCCCATCGGTGTCTTCACTTTCAGCGGAAAACTGAAAGTGTTTTCCTCAACCTGTATCTCTTTAATGGCTACTTTTCCGCGCTCGCCGGTAAGGACACCATGATAGGTGTCTCCGTCACTTGTTACCATCAACATCGGATGCTGAACGCCGCGTGGGGAGCTGACTTCCAATGCCCAACTGCCTATGATGGAATGCGTGTCTGCAGAGATTAAGGTGGAACTGAACATGCAAACGAGCATGATAAGGGGGTAGCGAATTTTCATTGTTTTACCTAGACACGCGTGCCAGCAAGCGTCGCATCACCAAAAGCACCTAACTTGACATTGCCACTCATGTTGTCCCCATCGACCTCTGCTGTGAAGTCAAGTTCCATGGGCATTGGCTGTGTAAGCTTAATTATCCATGCCAGTGCGTTACCGTCTGCTGTGCCACCCTCAAACTCCTGCTCTCCCTGTGGACCGGCAAACTTGCCTGAGAGCCCACCATTGCTGGTATCCAGTGTCAGCGTTGCTTCCTGTGCTCCCATCGGTGAATTAACGGTTACTTTCCAATCTCCATCCACACTCATCGTTTTTTCCTCTATGTAGTTGTTGGTTAAAACTTGCCTATCAACAGTAGCAAAAGTAACAGTTGCCAGAAGGTATAGCAATCAAAGGAAGTGCGGATGCTGTGTTTGATCAACGCCTCAATGTGATCTCAAAAATAGAGAATATGGGCAAGCCATGGATAGCTACTCTATTTGGTTATTGTCTAGGAGGTGGGCTAGAGCTACCTTTGGGATGCCACTTCAGGTTAGCGGCCGATGAAAACGCACAAATCGGATTGCCGGAAATGGAACTAGGAGCAGTTCCCGCCTGGGGTGGCAGTGCGCGCCTTTCTAAATGCGTCGGCACACATCATGCGCTTGATCTTATTTTGCGCGCTAAAAAGATCACTGGCCCAGAGGCGTATCGCATTGGTCTCGTGCATGAAGTATGGCCATTAAGCGACCTTAAAGCACGAGCAATCGCGCTTGCCCATGAATTAGCAAAACAACCAGCAGGCGCTGTGCAAAGCATGTTGAATGTGATTGTTGGTTCGGAAGATAGATCTCTGGAGGAATTGTTGGCAGCTGAACGGTTAGCGGTGATAGCTAACCGTAACACCGCAGACTCAAGGGAAGGCATGGCGTCTTTTCTCGAAAAGCGCGACCCCGTCTTTAATCGACACTGAAATAGCTTGCCTCCCTTATCTTCCTGCTTTAAGTTCCACCTGGTCGTCCATTTCATTCATGATTCGTTTCAGATCCCATACAATCCAGCCAAGCCAACCGACAAAGGCAATCCCAACCAGCGTCGATGGCGCAATGAACAGCGCGATTATCCAGAACAGTAAGAATAGAAACCAACGTGAAAAGACCGCTTTAAATCGTGAGGGGATGGGTTCCGCACCTGGCGAGTACATGAAAGATTTTGCTCGCAGAAACCAGCCGTTTGCGATCAACGCAGCAAAGAAGATGATGCGAGGAGGTGGCGCGCGGTCTGTTTCGGGGTTGTCATCGTGGCGCGCATCTTCAACCGCATCTTTCTCTGCTAACGACGCTTCAATTTGATTCCACACGTGACGTGCCGTAGGTCGCATAGCTGTACCATTTAAGTTCTCTTGGGACGGCACAGAGCGCCAGCGATAGAGAACACGGCGCTTGTTTGTCAAAGCCAGTACGCCTGGTTGAAAAAAACCTTTAGGGTGTTCGATGTCCCAATTGGCGCCCCGTTGTAAAAACGCTATATCGCCTCTGTTGGCATATAGCGTCAACCAACCACGCTCGCTGCATGTCTTCGAAATCTCCTGATGAGGGTCACCGACGTTTTCGAAATCAAGTTCCCAGTGTTTATTTGCCTGATCGGCCAAATGCTGCGGCTCGCTGGTGATCGCATAGATCTCCCCTCCTGCTGCGCGAATCTTCTCGACAACTCCCTCGTTTACATAGCCCCGTAACTCGGAGCGACAAGGAGGTCACCAAAAACCCCGATAGAAAAGCAAGACAACGAACGTGTGTCGATCAAGGGCCTTATCAAGCCAGCCAATTCGGACCCCTGGCGGCGGATCTAGTTCAGCTTGGGGCTTACCTTCTTGCTGCATTTGGATGCTTTCGGTGAACTCAACTTCCCAGGCATCGCTTGCACCAAAGACTCTAAATGATCGTTGTTCGCAGCGATCACCCCCGCACAAAATGAGGCGTAGTTCGTCCGACCCACCCAGCGCGTCATTCGCATCGAGAATCCCGGTGACTTTAAACTCTTCGTCTGCCGCCTCGGCTGACGTGTTGAACCATGCCAGCGCGGCATCAACGCGAGGCTGTAATGTGCTGGGTATTGTTTCGCTCACTTGCGGCATCAGTTGCTACTCCTATTTTGTACTACCATGAGTATTTCCAAGCTTTCATTTCCTGCTCTCCCTTTGATTCCACCTCCGACCACCATATATACTGCCTTACAGCGCGCCTATCTGGCGGAGCTTAATCGGTAAGGACGTGGTAAGGGCTATTCCTACCCACTATCCATGCCTGACAAAGCCTCCATATCTTAGTTTCACTGGCAAATCCGCTCGAATATACCTTTCATATTGCGTGACGCTAATTTCACCTAGTATATAGATCTAATGAACAGCGAGAGGACAAGCGCGGGTCCTTCTAGTGCTTTTGACTTGGCGTGCTTAAAACCATCAGCAGTACTGGTATCACGCAACCCGGCTTGCCCTAAACAGCAGAAAATAATGATGGGTCGATCTTTCGCATCTTAATCGGAAAGTGAGCTGCTCAATACCCCGGGGGCGCGACAAAGCCTCCGTTCAGCGTTTCGACTAGGCTTGCCACGGCCAATGTGGTCTTATCGGCCCAGCATGGCCCAATAATTTGCATTCCAATGGGCAAACCCTCCGCAGAACGCGTGAGCGGAACTGCCGTTGCGGGCAGGCCGGGAAGCGTTGCAAGACCAGCCCAGACCAAATGCAAGGCGTAGGCTATTTCTTCATTGTCAACAGTGAGCGTGCGCTCGGCAAACGGCACTTCATGGCGATGTGTGAAAGCTGCGGTCGGCGCGATCGGCGCAAGCAGCACATCAAATCCCTCAAAGAAACGACTGTAATCAGCAACGAGGCGGTGGCGCGCCTCATCATCTTTCTTCCACTCACTCAGCGAAACACCGTCCATTCCGGGAGGTGCCATGGCAGCACCAAGGAGCCGATGATAAAGCGCGTTCTGCTCTTTTAGCGAGGGCCCGGGCGGCGCTGTTTCTTCCACATACGCGCCCGCAGACGTCATCTGCTGTCCGATATTGCGGATGATCTCCTTGGTTTCACGGTCTGTTGGCGCCGCCGGATCATCCACCAGGATAGCGACTCGCAATCCCTTGAGGGAAGACGCAGCCGCCGAGGCTGGAGGCAGAGAAGCGCCGGGAATCCCGCCAGCCCCGGCAGCGGTCAGGACTTCAAGTCCCAAAGTCAGATCCGCAACGCTTCGCCCAAGGGGTCCGCAGACAACAAGATCTACAGGCGCGTGCATCCATGTGCCGGGTACGGGGATTTCACCAAACCGATTGACGGCGCCCCATGTGGGTTTGTGTCCGAAGACCCCGTTGTAATGTGCCGGTACACGGATCGATCCACCAATGTCACCGCCAAGTTCAAGGAGCGACATCCCTGTGGCTAGAGAAACGGCCGAACCGCCGGATGAGCCACCACAAGTGTGATCCGTATTCCATGGATTGCGGCAAAGTCCGTAGACATCATTATAGGTTTGATAGTCAGCGCCAAACTCCGGCGCATTGGTCTTGCCATAGATAATGGCGCCGGCCTTCTTTAGCGCTGCAACCCCCGCTGCATCTTTCTTCGGGACAAAGTCCTTGAACGGCACGTATCCAGAAGTCGTGACAAGTCCCTCGGTCGCATAGAGATCCTTGATTGTTATTGGCAAGCCATGCAAGGGCCCAAGTAACTGGCCTCGGGCAAGTGCTTCGTCGGCAGCCCGGGCACCGGCGCGAGCCCGCTCAAGGTCCATTGCAACGACAGCATTAAGTTCAGGGTTAAATTTCTCAACCCGAGCAAGCTGGGCTTCCAGTAGCTCTGCACTTGAGATGGTCCCAGCGCGCAATGCGGCAAGGGCTTCGGTCGCGGTTGCAGTTGACAGGTCTATCATGGCAGGTCTCCAAATTTTGTAATCGTTCTACGGATGACATATCCCTTCCGGTTCTGAGTATAGGATGGTTTAAAGCGTTTTTCAGCAAGTGGTATTTGATCGCTACAGACTCTTTGAATCATGATTAGGAATCCGGAGGAGGCGGACTCAAATTTTTATGAATCTAGCCAACTATCCGACAAAATTTCTCTGACCGTGCAATCAATCAGTCTGTAAGCTTCGAGATGAGTATCGTAGCAATCATCTACCTTCTAAGGGGTTACCACGTCAGTTTGTCGTAAATTTGACTGAACACCTGCACTTACCATACTTGCACGTTCTCCAAAACATCTGGTTTATTTTTCGTATATTCCTCAGCGATAGTCGGTATGCGTATATTTTCTAGCACAAACACTCACTTTTGATATCATCCCAAGAGGAAAGGAGAATGATATGACAGCAACAATCGAAGGTTATTGTGACGAGCGCTTTAGTGCGGTAAGAGATGTGCTTGAACAGCAAATAGAATCAGGTACTGATCTTGGTGCCTCGTTTTCGGTGACCTACCAAGGCGAGACTGTGGTTGATTTGTGGGGAGGCCACCTTGACTTGGAACGCACTATGCCATGGCAAGAAGACACCCTCGTCAATGTTTACTCGACCACCAAGACCATGTCATTTTTGTGCGCACTGATCCTTGCTGATCGGGGCGAGTTAGATTTTGATGCGCCGGTCAGTCGTTATTGGCCGGAGTTCGCGGCAGCGGGCAAAAGCGACGTCTTAGTGTGGCATTTTATGAATCACGCTGCGGGCTTACCGGGTACCGATGAACCGCTAGCCGGAGATGACCTCTATGACTGGGAGAAGGTCACCGATGTGTTAGCACGGCAAGCGCCATGGTGGGAGCCAGGCAGTGCAAGTGGATATCATGCATTAACTCAGGGGTATCTCATCGGCGAAGTAGTGCGACGTATTACTGGTCAATCCTTAGGCCAATTCTTCGCGGAGACCGTCGCAAAGCCGTTACAAGCAGACTTCTTTATTGGCGTGCCATCGTCTGAATTCCCAAGAATTAGTGACTTGGTGCCGCCTCCCTCTGATGGTGCTCTAGGAAGGGGTGGTGATGCGGATTCGATCGCAGTGCGAACCTTTAAGAGTCCAAGAACACATGCGCTCGATAGTCGTACAGATGCTTGGCGCCAGGCCGAGATACCAGCGGCTAATGGTCACGGTAATGCTAGGGCTGTGGCGAAAATTCATACTGCTCTCGCCAATGAGGGCCGTGTGGGTGATATTCAGTTGTTATCCCCTGAGATCTGCAAAAAAGTCACGGAAACGCGAATTTCAGGACAGGACCTGGTCTTTAACCAGCCGATGGCGTTCGGGTTAGGTTTCGGCTTAATTCCGGTTGCGCAAAATAAAAGAAACCTTTGCTTTTGGGGCGGTTGGGGTGGTTCCTCTGCGGTGATCGATCAAGACAATCGCTTGAGCCTCTCGTTCGTGATGAACAAGATGGCTGACGGTTTATTAGGCGACACTCGAGGGACAAATTTATCGGCCGCCGTGTTTAAAAGTTTACCAAAGTAGCCGCCGACATGTTTACGGTGTCTCTAGGCGGGAGCGCTCACCCCCGTTGGATAAGGCGGTATCAACGCTATGGCGTCAAATAGGATTTTCACCGAATTTGGTGTCGTTGGTTGATTCCTCTAGGATAAAGCCAAAAACGTGATGAACATTTTAAAAACACAGAGATACAAATAGTGGAGAATACCTAGTGGTCTGGAAATTGATTGACGGGCAGGCTTGAAGTAACAAACAACAACCTTCTACCTAACCTTTTGATCTCTTGTTTCTTGGTAGTGTTAATTTTTGCTTTATCCCCTTGTGCCTAAAGGCATCCCGTCACGGATTGGGCCTTCAGGCGTTGTTGCCAAGAATGGATCTGTTCGTTCCATTTCTTCACTCAACGCCTGTAGCTGGCTGCAGTTCATTCGTTCACAAAAACGGGCTCTTTTTTCTACAGCGAATTGCCAGAACACAGCAGCAGTAATTTCGGCTTGAGTAATTTGATTGCCAAAGAAGCGCCTATTATCTAGTTGGGCATCAAGCCATTTAAATCCATCAGTTGTCTGTTCATCACACATCTTTGTCCATGGTTTATACACCATGTCTTTGGGACGAAAATGAAACTCGTATAAGACCGTCACAAGTTTATCCACGGCAGCAGAGGCAATACCGCAGAGGTTTTGTATTTTTCGCCGTGCTGGCCCTGCTGAAGGAGTCAGTCGCGAGTCTTGTGGCACCAGCGTATCCAGATAATCTAGTATCACGTGGCTCTCGGTCAGAAACTCTCCATCGTCTAGCTCTAATATAGGTATCTTTGCCACGGGATTGATTTGCCTTAACCCTTCCTTAGCGTTGCCAAATGGAGTCAGCTTCTTGATGTCGTGCGCAATTTCATAGTACCTGAGTGTAATGGCGACGCGCCGGGTGTAGGGAGATGAGTACGCACCAATTAATTTCACGTGAAACGCCTGAAGATCATTAACTTTGTAGTCAAGAAGCCTAACATACTGGTTTGCCAAGCATGAATTCTGTGCGCTGTTTATCGGCAGTTTACTGATCAAAACATCAGCGATCTTAGCGATTATCGTTGTACCAACTCATTCTTACTTCTTAGAGAAAGCCGACTTCACAAATTTGGATTCAGCGTTTTTCCAGTCGGTACAGCCAGACTTCTTCAAAACTCATTGGATCTCGCTGAAACATAGATGAGTTGGCCCAAATCGAGGCGAACTCAGAGAGTTCGTTATCACTTATGACGCGAACCGCAAGTGCGGGATAGATAGCATCCTGCACGCGAACTCTAACAAGCGGGTTCTGTTCTATATGCTTTACCCAGTTAGTTCTTGTGTCACCCGCGTAAACGTAGAACCGACCACCTAACTGAATATAGGTAAAGTTGATTGAATAAGGATCTTCTGGTCGAGTTTCCAATTGCGCGACAGCCGAGTCTTTATCTAGCTGCCAACTATCTGGCGTCTCTGTAACCGTGCCACTCAGCTCTCCACCCGCTGCCAAAATAAAAGGGTCCTCACAGGCCGATAGCACGAGTAGAGATATTGATAGCAAAAGGATTTGAAATGTTGGTCGCATATTTAACCTCAATTATTAGGGACAATTCTAACCAGTGACCCGGCTTGGTTGTGCTCGATCAGCAGGTAAACGAAGCCATCGTATCCCATCTCAACGTCGCGAATTCGCCCCAGCCTGGTCAGTAGTCTTTCTTTTTCGATCAGTTTTCCCTCTTCGATACGAATCCGGAACAATACTTGTGCTCGTAGACTACCCACTAGAAGGTCATTCTGCCAATGTGGAAACTGATCGCCATTGTGAAAGGTAAAATTTGATAGCGAAGGCGCGGGTGTGAAATCAACGACGGGGGGGATCGTTTCAGAAAACTCAAAGTCCAGCCCTAGCTCCTTGCCAATGCTAATGTACTCGGCGTTGTAGTCGAGCCCCTCAGTGTATAGCGGCCAACCATAGTTTCCACCACGTTGAATCAGATTGATTTCATCACCTCCTCGCGGACCCATCTCAGTTGCCCAAATTTTACCTGTGCGTGGGTCCGTTGATAATCCTTGCGCGGTGCGGTGTCCGTAGGTCCAAACGGTCTTTCGAGAGGATGTCGGATCACTAAGCTGTTTTCCCAGCCAGAAGGGATTATCCTCTGGCACAGAACCGTTATTTTTGAACCGGTGAATCTTGCCGTAAGGCGTATCCATAACATGGAGATTGTCGTAGGTACTCTTGCCGCCGACTGTGACATAGCCAAATCCCTGATGATCAAAAGCGAGCCTACCTGATGCCACTGCATCGGGCACCAATGTGTATTTGTTTTTATCAACCGACCAGATGACTTCAGAGTCTATCCAACGATTGCCTGCCAATCTTCCTCTGATAACACGCACCATAGAAATCGGCCAGGGTGAACCGCAGTCGAGCTGGCATCGGTCGCTGTGAGACAAATAAATCCATCCATTGGTGGCGTAATCGGGATGAAGTTCCACATCCAGCATGGACCCAAGAACCGCGAAACTTCCACCAACTTGTAAGATCTCTGGCCACACCTGGGGTGTCCCATCGACCAGCGCTCCCTGTTTACCTGAAGTATCGATCACTGACAAACCACGGACCTTTTCTACCAGTAGAATCCGTCCATCTGGTAACGGTTCAATCGAGTAGGGACCTTTGCCAACTTTAGTGATGAGTTCGACCTTGAAATCATGATGCAGAGATTCAACGACGTGTCCCGGAATTGTATGAGCATGGGAGTTGGTAATGCTTGGCAGCTCCTGTCGCTGCTCTATCACATAAAGTGCCAGCGCTTTGACCATCGGTTCTGGAAACTGTGCTGACTTAATCAGATCCGAATGCTGAACAAGTATGCGCTTGGTTAGTTCATCAGCAGAATCGTTAGTATGATATTGTGTTAGGAGATCAGATCCGCCTCCACTAGCAGTATGGCAAGACGCACAATGATCGAGAAAAGTAACTCTGGATGGCTCTCGCTCATGGCGTGTCTCCATGTACCAGAAGACGCCTAATACGACCACGGCGCCTAGGCTCAACAACCCCAGCGCGATCTTAACTGCCTTGAGCATACTTGTCTTTTCGCACTCGTTAGACCATCAACCGCACATTGCGATTCAGGGTTGTTTATGGATTATGCTATTCGCAATTACTCTGGTGACATTTTGCATGGTGCAACTAGGAAAATGCAATTTGACAGAACATTAGTCAATTTTATTGCGTGTATCTAGCAATGCCTCAATCTTTCTCTTTAATGCTTCTATTTCCAGCTGTTGCATCTGATGTTGCTGTTGAATCGCTGTTTGATCAGCTTCTTCTCTGAGATATTCGGTCAAGCCGACTGGAGCTAGAACCAGAAAAATAAAGAATGACGCCGCTTCAGCAAAGTGCCAAGAAGTCGCATTGGTTTTGTCAAACCTTGCCCGGCCGTTTATGAGCGAGCAGTAATAAAATAAAATATGCACAAAGGTGCCTAAAAATAACAGCCTTGCGATGATAAAAATATTGATTTTCGAGGTTTCAAAATTTGCCCCATCGGCAAACCAGAAAAGAATTCCAAGGCCAACAGAGACCAGCGTTGCAGCCACATTGGCATCAACTAAAACCGCAAAGACATCCCGTTTGGCCAAGAAGATAGCGAGACAACTCCAGCTGATAAAAAATGTAATATGAAACCCGTAGGTCCATATTGCCTCAGACAATAGGGCTAAGGGAAAGCGATTCACATAGGCATGGGCGATTACCAGACTGATAAAAACCACGATTACTCGCAAAATCTCAGCAACCGAGAGTTTAAAGTCAATCGTTTCTTTAAACGACTCATTCCTGAGGCAGAAGGCAAGACCTGTTAATCCAGCGCCATAAACCATAGGGAATAGAATATAGGTTATAGACTGATAGGTACCGCCAACAGACTCAAACTCTGCGATAAGGCTAAGTAGCCCTATGCAGGTGCCACAGATGCCGACAATCAGTGCAACATCCAACAGCACCTTTGAGGCGACCTGGGTAAGTAAAGCCATGTGTTTAGTCGGGTCAAACTGTGCTTTGTTGGATTTGAAAACCAAAACAATGGTTGGCAGGCAGGCGCCAATCACCAAGAAAATCAGTAGGAATTGTGACCAGGTAAAAAGATAATCGGGATAATTGAACTTCATCGCATCTCGTGGTTATTTTCTAGTCAATGACACATCGCTTTACAGGACGTTCAAGTAGGTCCCGAGTGATTGAGGGACTCATCAGATGCGTTGAGGTGAACAGAATAGACAAAATTTTCTGAACTGCAATAGGCTGTGCCTATCTCAACCGCGCGCTCATCGATATTTATACTGCTGCGTTCAATCATTATGGGAACTCAGCGATGCAAGCAGGCTTTTTTGCTGCCACTCGTTATTCTTTCAAGCTTAACCACCCCCGAGTAATCCTGTGATAGCTATCCAATCCTGAATCGCGACCGAATTAACGGGCCAAAATTGCCCTGCATCGCTTAAAAATCTTCTCAGCGATTATCGCTGCAGTCTGCAAGCTAGCAGGTTAGCATCGTGGCAGTCATTGACCCAAAGAGAATTACCCCCTCAGCGAGGTCTTAAATTTAACTGGACCTCAGCAATGTAAGACGTTGCTGCCAGTGCTCCACAGACCACTCCGTAAAATTCATATTGACAATGATTCCTTTGAGGAAGAAGGTTGTTCTACTGAAATAAAGAAATTCAATTGCCCCTAACACCAAAGCGGTTGTAAACACAGGAGCGCGCCTTTTGAATAGATACCTTAAAGCGGTAATTCCCCTAACGTGCTGGCTATGTATGTCAGTTCAAACAGGTCTAGTTGCAGTCAACACCTCCCAATACATGCGTGAATCAAGCCTGTCAGCGCGATTGTTAGAAGTGACGCTTGAGAATGAAGATGAGACTAGGATTTCTAACATCAACTTTCAGAATACTGACATGAGGTTTTCTGATCTCAGTCAAGCCTATTAAAATGCTGTCGTAAATTAATGGTTTAGGAGAAGAAAATGAATAGAATAATACCAGCTTTAACCTTAATTTTAATTGTCGTTATGTGTACAAATGTTCTAAGTGCGGCTGACGAAGAAAAGCGAGTTGCTGCCCAGGGACTCGTCTCATCTGATGTTTTCGACCTTGCAGGTGAGATGGATTTATATGTTGAGAAATATGAATCTTGTGGTCAAGCAGGGGGGGAAAGACATTATCATCCATATGGAACATGGGTTTATGTATTGGATGGTGAAACTACATCTAACGGTTCCGGGTCTGACGAGCCAGTTAAAAAAGATGAGTTCTGGTTCGAAAAGTCAAACTGGGTTCATGGCGGAGTGGATCCGGAGGCGCCTAGTGTCGACGAGAACCAGTGCGGTAAGACGTTGATTATCCGAGTTGCAAAAAAAGGTGAATCTCCAACTGTATTTGTAGATTAGTTAGCTAATCTAAATAGCGTTAAAGTTCGCAAACTTCTTAGATCCGGTGCGCGACTCTCTCTCCAATAATTGATTAATTGGGAAGCAACCCGGGGAGCTGTCTTCTTATTGCAGGTAAAGCGCTGTTGGGGTTCTTCTGCGTGTGTCAAATACCTGCCTGAATTAACCGGACAAATTCACGTTGACCATCTAACGGATTACGGCGTCAGCGGTTCGTAAATTTGAAGAAACAGCAGCAATAACCATACTTGACCGTTCTTCATAAAATGTGGATTATTTCGCTTATCTTCCTCATTTCTGGGGTAGCGTTTACGTGCCCATGTATACCGGGCGAATTTCGGTTTTAAAGTCCCGACTACGGATGAGAGACAGATAAAACTGCCTGATTTCAGTTTGAGGCTGAAAACGTGGTTTACTGCTTGTTGTTGAGAGGAGAGAAATGTTTTGGACGAGATCAACGATTTAGCTGAAGGTTTGGGTGAACCAGATCGAGCACCGGGCGACTACCTCGACGAGCTGCGAACAAACGGCTTTGTGGTCGTGGATAACGTGCTAACCAGCGATGCGTTGGAGCGAATACGCGAAGTCACGAACCGAGAAATTGAAAAACAGGATCCTGCGCCTGCTGAGTTTGATGATCGCTTTGGTATGCCTCACAGTATTACGTGGAGCCCAGATGTCTGTCGTGCGGTGACGCATCCGGTTGCGCTCCGGATCATTCGTGAATATCTGGGCACAGAAGATATCCATTTTTGCCATCAGCCTGCTATGACAATACTCCGGCCAACGAAAGAACTGCTGGGTACGTTTCCCGATTCCGGCTGGCACGCCGACTATCCTTACCACCCCGATGTATATCCTGAAGATCGTTGGCAGGATGAAAATATCTATGGTGTGCAATACAACATTTGCATAGATGAGTTTCGTACCGACAACGCGGCGACCCAGTATGTGCCTGGCTCCCACCTTGTAAAGTCGTTTCCTCCGAGAGGAATGAACGAGGGCGGCACGCGCATGGGAACGCCGCCACATGAAAATGTTAAGCAAATGGTGGCGCCCGCAGGTGCTGCGCTTATTTATGATTCACGAACCTGGCACCGTGCCTGCGTTGAGCTGAACGAGAGTGGAGAAGATCGCCTGGCGATATTAAATGCCGTTTGTCCAAGGTGGGTTCGGCCGATGGTTGATAAGACCAATGGTTCGACAGTCTTTTTCGAATCAAATGCTGAATCAGGGCTGGATGACCTCACTAGGGTGGAACTGAACCATTTGTGTCACTCTGAGACTGCACCACTTCCAGATAGTGTGCCGACCATTCTTGAAAAGCAGCCGATGCCACGGCGAATCAAAATCTAAATGTCAGTATGAGTAAACAGCGCTCTGCATCTTCACTGATCAACCCAACAATCTGTAAGCCAGCAGATCAGCATCGTGGCAGTCATTGATCGTCAAGAGAGTCACCGCTTCTGTCTTGGTTGACCTCGCTCAAGATCAGCCTCCTTAGAAGCTTCCAATCTAGCGATGAAGCCTAATCTCGTGAGTTTCTTGACTTGATCAATTGAAACAAGACAACGACTCAATTTCGAAGTCAATACGCGCATATGATGAACAACAAAAGACAAATCTTAGTCCCAAGATTGGGATATAGTTTCACCTTTGCGCTGTCTTTAGTGAGGGTTTTGTGAAAATTTTGAAAAGGTTGGGCGTTGTTGCGCTACTACTCGTCTTTTTTGCCTATGGCGCCTATTTGGGCAGACATGAACTGACGCGTATGCAGGAACAATTGCCATCATTTACGGCGGCAGCAGGGGAAACACAGCAAGTGCGGATTGAGATGCAGGACGGCGTGAAACTTTTCACATCTGTCATGCTGCCTGAAGGGGAGGGTCCTTTTCCATCGGTATTGCTCAGAAATCCCTACGCTCGTTTCACGCCCATCATGCGCGACACGCTGTGTGGCCGCTTTATACGTTACGGTTATGCCTGCGTACTGCAAGATGTGCGAGGCCAGGGCGAGTCGGAAGGTGAATGGAGTCCGATGGTTAACGAAGTCCGGGATGGCAGGGACACAATAAGTTGGCTGGTAGAACAGCCGTTTCAGGACGGTAACATTGCCATGGTAGGGCCTAGCTACCTCGCTTCGGTGCAATATGCGGTTGCAGCGTCGGGCTTGCCGAGTGAAGTAAAAACGTTGGTGCCTGCGGTCTATACAACAGACCTTTCCACCATCCTTTACAGCAATGGCATGTTTCGACATGAAACATTTACAGCTTGGGCGAGCATGATGAGGGGTTCCAACAGCGAGGCCGATGATGCTGGGGGTGACTATCACAAAGCGATTCGGCATCTGCCACATAACAAGGTTGATACGGCGGTGTTTGGATTGCCGATGCCCTGTATCAGGACATGATTGATATCGAAAGGGCAAAAAACACGCTGTTTAACAACCCTGACGCGCGCTTGATGAATCAGGTCCCAGAGAATATTGATGTACCTATTCTCATGGTGAGTGGCTGGTACGATGTGTTTTTTGGCGGCCAGATGGCCGATTGGGAGAGGCTGGCGACGCGCAGCAGCAGCCGGTTCGTGCTCGGTCCGTGGACCCATGCGGGCGCTAGCGGTGAAGCATTTGAGATTGAGAATGCGCAAGGTGGGTTGTTTCAGTGGAAAGAGATGTTGCCATGGCTTGACCACCACTTAAAGGGGCAGCCGCTAACGAATCCTCCAGGGCTTTACACGTTTACGATGGGTGAGAACGAGTGGCACTTTTACGAGGAATGGCCCGGACCCACCACCTCGAAAATTTTTAGCTTAAATGATTTGCCCGATTCGCCGAGTTGCGATGGTGGCAAACTCGCGTTTAAGAAAGATTCTAGCGGACCCGTCAGCTATGTATATGATCCACTTGATCCTGTGCCCACGATGGGTGGTGCGGGTATGCTTGCTTTTATTTTGCCAGGCTTCGAAGGTGCTGCGCCAGCAAATGTACTGCAAGAGGGTTTGTGTAATCGAGCGGACGTTTTATCTTTCGTCACGCCCCCTCTAGATGCTTCGCTGTTGATTGCTGGAGAGATTAGGGTCAACTTAGAGATAGCCTCCAGCGCCCCAGATACCGCTTTTACAGCGAAACTCATGGAGGTCTTTCCGGACGGCAGAGCCATTAACATCAGAGACAATATTACGTCCCTTGCTTACCGAGATGGGGGGCTTGATCGCCTAGCATATTCGCCCGGTGATGCGATAAATGTAACCATCGATATGTGGCCGATCGAGTGGCGGGTATCTAGCGGCTCGCGAATTCGATTAGACATTTCATCTTCGGATTTCCCAAAGTTTCATGCCCACCGAAACCGTGCAGGGCCTTGGGCGGAGCAAGACGGTGTTGACGTGGCGACGCAGACGCTGATGGGCGGTACCTTGGAGTTGCCTGTTTCTGCGCGTTGAGCGTGCCTGTCAGTAACGGTTAAGCCATACAGAAATACTGCTCCGCTAACCTAGGCTTAACGTCGCAGCGTCGAAACAGCTATAGGATGAATGTCGAACTAACCGAGCAAAAAAATGCGCAAGCCGATGATTGGTTGAGCTTGAGCGCTCAATCATTCATCAAACTTTGGGACGAAAGATTTCGAAGATCTTGTTCAGTCAATGAAGTACGCTTGCGCCTCAGCTAGCGTCAAAGTGTTGACGCAATTCTGCGCGTAATACCTTGCCGGTCGCGTTGACAGGCAAAGCTTCCATGATGATCATTTTTTCGGGTAGCTTGAAGACGGCCATGCCCTGGTCTGTTAGGTATCGGGTCAGGTCTTCCAGTGAAATTACTTGCCCTGCTTGTGGCACAACAGCGGCGCCGATCCGCTCACCAAGCACCGGGTCTTCGAACCCTGTTACGGCGACTGCATTGATACCGGGACAACCTGCCAGTACGCCATCAATTTCATCAGGTGAGATTTTCATGCCGCCCCGCACGATAATGTCTTTGGATCTGCCCACGAATCGGTAATAGTCTGATTTCCCTGCCTCTTCTGGAATTTCAAAAACATCGCCAGTTCTGAAATAACCATCCTCAGAAAAAACGATTTGATTTGCCTCCGCCGCTTGCCAGTAGCCATCAAAGACAGAGGGACCAGCAATCTCGAGTTCCGCGCGAACGCCGGGTTCAGTCACGACCTCCCGAGTGTCGAGATCGACCAATCGTGTTTGCGTCATCTCGCCGACGCGCGCCTGCCAAACCTTGCCGGCAAGACCAAAGCGGGGGAAATAATTCGCCCGGTCCAGCGGGTCAGGGAGGTCGGTACCACTCGAAGCTAGGCACAAACCTTCATTGGAGCCGAAGATGTTGGCCACCATAATGCTGTAGTCTGCTTGAAAGGTGCTGACCATCCATTCACTCAACGGGGCGCCACCTGAGCCTATTGCCCGCAGGCTGGATAGGTCGATGGCATCGAGTATCGCGCGCTCATTAAGTAACATCGTCAGCACTGCCGGTGGAGCGATGGTGTAGGTAATTTTCTCCGACTGTATCTGGTTAAGATAGAGCGGCAGCTCGAATGGATGGTGCAATACCAATGTGCATTGGGCAGTAATCCAAGGGAAGAGAAAACCGCCAATGGCCGCCATGTTAACCAGAGGAAAGGGGTTGAGTAGAACGTCGGTTTTTATGATTTCGGCGGCATCGGTCGTTGCCAAGCCAGAGATGCGCCAGTGGTTATGACTGCGTGGCACGCCCTTCGGCTGACCGGTTGTACCCGAGGTCCAGCAGATGCTGAAAATGTCGTCCGCGCTGCGCTTTAGTCCATCGACATAGGTTTGCCAGTTTTCAAGGTCAATAACGGTTTCGAGGTCAAGCTGAAGGCTACCAGTGACCGGATGTTCACCGAAACAAAAAACAGGACAAACGTCGGTAAAAACTGGCAGGCGAGATGCTGCGAACGAGGCCTCCTTCAGCCGTCGTGTCGTCAGAAAACCTTTGGGTTTCAGTGCCTGAATCGCATGATTCAGCTCGAATGGGCCATACTGCACAGGCAGCGGGCTGACGATAGCACCCAGGCGATCAAGAGCGAAGTAAGTGATAACCAGTTCTGAGATGTTAGGTAGCTGAACCAGCACAATATCGTCTTGGCGGATACCTTCGTTATAAAGCTGAGATGACAGGGCTTCTACTCGTACCTGCAACTCACAGAAGGTGAGCCTAAGAGGGTTGCCGTCAACAAGAGATAATCGATCGGGTTGATCGACGAGGGCGAGGCTAGGGCCCCGTTTTTCAACTGCCTTGTGTAGCCAGTCACTGAGTGTTTCATCGCCCCACCAACCGGCTTCTCGATATTTTGCGGCAAGCGCCTTGGACGTTGTTTGCATAGCGCGCTCCAGTTGCGTTTTTCGGTTACCTGTTCGCAAAGCACTGCCCGTGAAATGACCGCTCAGATCTCGAGTCAGGGTGCTCTTTTGTGTTAACAGCAGTCAGTTAAAATAACACAGAATATGGTAATTAAAATAGATTTGCGTATCATAAAAACAAACCGGCGTCCGAAGCGGGCCTCACCGTTGAAAAAAACTGGTGCGAAACGCAACGATTACATTGCAGATAAATGCTGAGTGTAGAGGGAAGCGATGAAATACAGTGCCATTGAGTTTGAAACCGCCGATGGAGTCGCCCAGCTTCGATTGAATCGGCCCGAGTCACTCAACAGTTTTACAGACAAGATGCAGGCTGAAGTGATTGAAGTCCTGGAGCAGGCAGCGGTCGATCCTGTGGTACGGGCAGTGGTAATCACCGGCAACGGTCGTGGTTTTTGCGCAGGGCAAGATTTGGGCGCTATCGCTGGCAGTGATGATGACCTCGGGGATAGTGTGGATAAGTTCTACAATCCGCTGGTGCGCTTGATTACCACAATGCCTAAACCGGTTTTGTGTGCGGTCAATGGTGTTGCTGCGGGTGCTGGCGCGAACCTCGCACTAGCTTGTGACATCGTCATTGCCGGTAAAAAAGCCAGTTTCATCCAACCGTTTGCCAAACTGGGACTGGTCACCGACACGGGTGGCACCTGGATATTGCCGCGCCTGGTTGGCCTAGCCCGAGCCAGAGGGTTGGCTATGCTGGGGCCAAAGATCAGCGCTGATCAGGCAGAATCGTGGGGCATGATATGGCAGGTTGTGGAAGATGAAGCGCTAATGGATACAGTATTGAAGCTGGCCAGAGATATGGCGACCCAACCAACGCGCGCCTTTGCGCTTCAGAAACAGGCCTTTGCCCGGTCAGCCGTGAATAGTCTCGATACCCAGTTGGAACTTGAACGGTCATTAATGAGCGAAGCAGGTAAAACCGACGATTATCACGAAGGGGTCGCTGCGTTTCTTGAGAAGCGAGCGCCGGTATTCAAGGGGAAGTAAGTCATCATGTCTGAAGAGCTGGCGAATGCCTGTGTTGATGCCATGTTAGAGGGTGATGCTTGCAGTCGAGCCCTAGGGATGCGGGTCGTTGAAGCGGGCGAGCGTCGATCTGTCGTAACCATGACCGTCCGCGCGGACATGGTAAACGGCCACAATATCTGCCATGGCGGCATGATATTTTCGTTAGCGGACAGTGCGTTTGCCTTTGCCTGCAATAGCGAAAACCTCTCCGCGGTGGCGGCGGGTGCGCAAATCGATTTTCTCAACCCGGCGAAACTCGGCGAAGAGCTAACGGCGACCGCGCGAGCTGTCCACCAGGCTAAACGCCGCGGCATTTATGAGGTCAAGGTCGTAAATCAGGACGGCGCGACGGTCGCCTTGCTGAAGGGACAGTCACACCGGATCGGTACGACGTTGGTGCCAGGGAGCTAGTATACGATGAAAACAGAGATAGCTGATTAGGAAATGCGATTCGAGCAGCGCGTGGACGCGGAAGAGAAGATTGAACCCAAGGACTGGATGCCCGACGCCTACCGCAAAACCCTGATTCGTCAGATATCTCAGCATGCGCACTCAGAGATCATCGGAATGCAGCCCGAGGGTAACTGGATTACGCGCGCGCCCACGCTGCAACGAAAGTGTGTCTTGCTGGCGAAAGTTCAGGACGAGGGCGGTCATGGCCTTTATCTCTACAGCGCCGCGGAAACACTCGGTGCCACGCGAGAAGCAATGATTGACGCCTTGCATTCTGGCGCTGCGAAGTACGCCTCAATTTTTAATTATCCGGCGCTGACATGGGGTGATATTGGCGCGATCGGCTGGTTGGTTGATGGTGCGGCGATTGTCAATCAGGTATCGCTCCAGCGAACGTCTTATGGACCTTATGCCAGAGGCATGGTGCGGATCTGCAAAGAAGAGAGTTTTCACCAGCGGCAGGGTTATCACATCATGATGACCCTGATGCAGGGCAGTGATGAGCAGAAATTGATGGCACAGGATGCACTCGATCGAATCTGGTGGCCCACTTTAATGATGTTCGGTCCGCATGATGCCGAATCAGCGCATTCTGCCCAATCTATGAAGTGGAAAATCAAGCGCCAGAGTAACGACGAACTGAGGCAGAAGTTTGTCGACGAGACGGTGAAGCAGGCTAATGTTATTGGTCTGAAAATACCGGACCCGGATCTCAAGTGGAACGAGGCCCGAGGTCACTACGACTTTGGAGCCATTGATTGGGAAGAATTCCAGCAGGTCGTTTCAGGCAACGGGCCATGCAATCGGCAGCGACTGAGCCATCATAAGAACGCCCACGAAGCCGGTGCATGGGTGCGTGATGCTGTCACTGCATACGAACTCAAACGTCGTCAGAAAGACCTCAACGATGATGATAAGGCTCACGCCGTTGAAGGAGGCCATTAACGTGTCGCAAGCAATGAAATTGTACGAGGTGTTTATTCGTTCAAGGCGTGGCCTGGATCACAAACATGTGGGCAGTCTGCACGCGGAAGATCCCCGGCAGGCGCTGGCGTATGCAAGGGATGTCTATACCCGGCGGAGCGAGGGCGTCAGTATTTGGGTCGTTGCAGCTAGAGACATCGTGGCATCTCAGGAGTCTGACTGTGAGAGTTTTTACGATCCGCTCGATGACAAACCTTACCGGCATGCCTCGCACTATACGCTGCCGGATGACGTGAACAATATGTGAGATGGACTGATGGCCGTGGATAAAAAACTTGTAAAAGACTACGCAATTCGGCTGGGCGATGATGCACTGGTGCTGGGTCATCGTCTGTCTGAATGGTGTGGCAATGGTCCCTTTCTAGAAGAAGACTTGGCGCTGGCAAATGTGGCGCTGGATTATCTGGGCAGGGCTCGAATGTTTTTCAACTATGCGGCAGAACTTGCTGCTGATGGCTCCACCGAGGATACCTACGCATATACTCGCGACTGCAGGGATTTCGGGAACCTCTTGATCAATGAGCTGCCACGCGGGGATTTTGCCTTTACGATGGCCCGGCAGTACTTGGTTGATGAGTTTTCAATGGCGTTTATGCAGGCCCTTTGTGACTCAAACGACCCTATCCTGGCCGGGATAGCGGAAAAGGCCCGCAAAGAAGCCCGTTATCATTTGCGCCGCAGCACCGACTGGATGTTGAGGTTGGGTGACGGAACACCAGAAAGCCATGACCGGCTGCAGCAAGCGATGACTGATATTTGGGGTTATACCCAAGAGATGTTCGAGGTAGATGCGTTGGAAGAGCGCTTGATTAAAGCGGGCATCGCTGTGGATGTGGTGGCGTTGAGGCAAGCATGGTCGGCACGTGTGAGCGAAACACTTGCGCAGGCAACTATTGAACAGCCACGGGA
>UPTG01000716.1_pt1 | contig 26596 bp, 24 predicted proteins | sample 2160121 | NCBI WGS metagenome assembly UPTG01 (sample SAMN06266255, study PRJEB28933) | marine metagenome | isolation source: Columbia River Estuary | place: USA:Columbia River Estuary, USA | collected 2014-07-27
CATTTCTGAAACGGATAGCAAATGATCAGCAGTGCTGCCTTCATCTGCCATTCTGCCAATACTGAAACATTTCTAACTCTATTCACCCGCAACGGGTTTGAAATCCAGATCATGAAAATCAAAGCTAGAATCTGTTTCTGACGATACGGCCTGCATTTTCACAGAAGAAATGCGCCCTTCAAAATCTCGCTCGAACCTGACATAGGCATCTGCTTCCAACGTTCTATCAAACCATTTCACCACGAACACCGAGTCATCAAGATATTCTAGCTCGCCAGTCAATATCGGAGACATCGCCGAACGTAGCACCAACTTACCCTGTTCCCGCGCAATATCGACTTCTCCGAACCAAGGATCGACATAGAGACCAACAATTTCATTTGCCAGCGCCTCCTCAGGCACCTTAAATGCCAGCATGGGTTCAGGTAATGCCGTCGAGATATAGGCTTGCTGACTCTTTATCAGCTCTGCCGTCCAATCTATATTTTCATCTGTCATGTATGCCCGCACGAGGCTATACATCACAGCTTTACGCGCCATACTGGAAGAGCCGTTCGTCAACACCACAACACCCAGATCGAGTTCCGGCACGAGCGTCATGTATGACCTAAAACCCGCCAGAGAACCAGTGTGCGAGAGCTGTTTATAGCCATACACATCCGAAATTCGCCAACCTAATCCGTAACTGTTGAAATGGGTGTTACCCCACTCGCGCTCGAAGCTTCCAACACGTCGCTGGATATGTGAATGCCACATTTGCTCCGCTTGTTGCTTGCTATACAACCGTTTACCTGCCGAGATTTCACCCTCTTTTAACAGTATTTTCATCCAGGTCGTCATGTCCGCGGCAGAACATCGCACGGCGCCGGCTGCGGCCATATTACTCACCGCATCATTAATCCGACTTCTTTCAATCACCACAAGTTTGTCGTTAACAAGCCCGTGGGGAGCGGCCAAATTCCTGCGGGCCTTATCGCTCATTGCGCCTGCAAAACAGTTTTTAAGTTGTAATGGCTGCATGATATTTTGATCTACGAATTCGCGCCATTCCAAGCCCGTTATGCGCGGGATGAGCTCACCCGCCACAATATAGAGCAGGTTGTCGTAGGCATATTCAGATCTGAACTGCTTGACCAAGTCAAAATGGCGCAGTCCATAAATGATATTCGCACGGGTAAATTTGTTGGGTTCAGGCCAGAGCATCAAGTCTCCGGCGCCCGCGTTCATACCACTCCGGTGAGTCAACAAATCCAGTACGTTTATTTCTGAAGACACCCAAGCATCAGAAAGGCGAAACTCCGGTATGACATCGTTTACTTTTGTTTGCCAACTCAACTTACCTTTATCCACAAGGATTGCGAGCGCCGCTGTCGTAAAAGCTTTTGAGTTCGAGGCAACCTTGAATACCGTGTCCTTGTTTACTTTAGCCTTTTTACCCAGCTCCCTGAGACCATAACCCTCGAGATGCACAAGCTCATCACCGCTGATGATGCCAACGGCAATACCTGGCACATCGAATTCAGCCATCGCGTTTTCGACAAGCTTGTCTATCTCAGCACGTGTCAGCGGTTCTGCAAATGTATGACTTAGCAGTAGCAGATGTATTAGCGCAAAGGATAGAAGCTGGCGCAAAATCAGCATAGGTTTCCCATAACAAGTTGATTTACAAAACGAACAGACCGGCAACAATATACGCAACAAATGTCAACGCCCCGGTGAAGAGGGCATAAGGTAACTGCGTACGAACGTGCTCCAAAAGATCACACCCCGAAGCCAAGGCGGACACAGCTGATGTATCGGATATTGGAGAGCAATGATCACCAAACACACCGCCACCCAATATAGCGGCGAGAATGAATTCGGGCGGCAATCCAAGCGCCTGAATCAGAGGTACACCAAGAGGAATCAATATAGCAAAGGTACCCCACGAAGTACCTGTAGAGAAAGACATCAAAGCGCCTGCTACAAAAAGCATTGGCGCGATGAGTATGACCGGCAGAAACTCACCCACTAACCCGGCGACAAAAGGACCGGTCCCAAGATCACTCAGACTCGAACCCAGTGCCAGAGAGAAAAGCAGGATAGTCACGAGAGGCAACAATTCACTCATACCGCCCACGCCAATTTTGACCAATTCAGTATGACCATGGTTGCCTTGAATCAACATCATAATATAAGCAACCAACGACGCTGTTGCGGTTGCGTACAGCACTGATTTCGACCCACTACCCTGAGCTAGTTCACCATTGCCTGTCCAAAACATAAACGCAATCATGCCAAATATGAGGACAGCCATGGGGACAAGTAGATAACGCGCCTTGGTACCTTTCGCTTCGAGCACTGGCTGTTGTTGCGGCGTGACCTGATCCTCACTTGTGCGCAGCGGACCATAGACCTTTCCCGTCCAAGCTGTGTAGAAGACCAGCAGCAACGTAAATATCGCATAGAAGTTAAAAGGCACCGACCCCCAAAGAACCACCGCCGAGGCGCTGGAAAGCTCATAGTTGTTCAATAGCGCCAGAATAAACGCTCCCCAACCATTTAGCAGAATAAGAATGCACACCGGCGCAGAGGTACTGTCAATGATGTAAGCCAATCTGGCGCGACCAAGGTTGAATTTGTCAAACAAACCTCGCGACAGAATACCTGCTGTCAGAATACTCAAATTGCTTTCGACAAAAACCGCGCCGCCAACGGCGCTTGTAAGCAGTGTTGTCCTTCGGGGCGAACTTGCAATACCACGGTTTACTAACAAATCAACCAACGCGGAAACGCCACCAGACGTTCGAACAAACGCCAGCAAAGCACCAATCATCAGACTAAATACTAGTAGCCGCGCATTACCTCCATCTGTGAAAACCCCAACAATTCTTTCGAGGCTGTTAAGCCAAGCTGTGCCGATGGAACCGAACCCCGGAACCAATAGCAAAAATTCCGCGAGAAAAATGCCGGCAAAAAGCGCAGAGATAACCTCTTTTTTCCAAACCACAACCAATATGGCTAGCAGCGGAGGCAGAATCGAAACCCATTCCATAAGCAATCACTTAGTCTAGAATTACCCTAGGGTATCATCTATTAAGTGGTTACCGATAACTCGGGATATTATGATCGAACAGCCATCTCTAGCAAACGGAGTGTTCCGGCATCAACATCAAGTTCCGCTTCAACGCCTAGCGGTACAACGGTCATATCTTCTACATGACCAATCATCAGACCACCAATGACAGGCACACCCAGCGGCACACATCTTTGCTCAATGACTTCTTCCACACTAAAGGTGTTAAGTGCATAGTCAGTGTCGGTGAACTTACCTATTGCAATCCCTGCCACTTGCTGCAATTTTCCTGCCAGCCAAAGATGGGTCAACAACCCGTCGATACGATAAGGAGATTCACCCTCGTCTTCTAACACTAGAATTGCACCATCAAAATTCGGTTCATAAGGTGTACCAATCAACTTCGTCAGCAAGCTCAAGTTTCCACCCACAAGCTTTCCTTTGGCTTTACCGGACACAAATCGCGTTAGTCGATTTTCCTCTTCGACCCATCCCTCTCTTGACTCAAATGGTGGCGGCGCCGCTATTATTGTCGACGTTTTAGGCAGCATGAGCACTTTCTTGAATTCGGCAAGGGTGTACTCGGTGAAATTTTGTTTGGCTATAGGGCCATGAAAGCCAACCAATCCCGTTTTGGCCAGCAGCGCATTAAGGATGGCAGTGATGTCACTGTACCCCATAAACACTTTGGGGTTTCTCGCTATCAAATCATAATCTAGGTAGGGGAGAATTCTCGGCGAACCCCAACCCCCTCGCACACAGAAAATACCGTCAACCTGCTCATCCGCGAACATCCGATTAACGTCCTCCGCTCGCTCCTGATCTGTACCGGCGAGGTACTCATTGCGCTTGTATAGATGTTTGCCTTCCTTCACCTTGAATCCGAGTGATTGAATGACATCAATGGCAAACCGAACGCCTTCGTTCTCCGGCGCGTTACTGGCAGGGGTAACAAGCCCAATCGTCATGCCCTTACGCAATCTTCGGGGTTTTACCAATTGAGGAAAAGAGGCCACGGATCCGGCCTTATCAGTCATCGAAAGCTCGGCATTACTCAATGCTGCATGGGAACCTGCAGCAACGGCCAGCGAACCCGCCATGCTCGTGAGAATCGTTCTTCTTTTCATGTGTTTTGTCCGGGACCGAAATATCTTCAGATCAGTTCCCATCATCCAAGATGACTGGATTTATTGCAATTAAAGGGTCTGACAGCGCGACCTCGATTTGGAGATTACGTAATTGCAAAAACACCTCTAATGGCGACGCCCTTAATCGTCCGCCACCAGCACCAGCGTCCCGGTTGTAGACAGAGCTCCACCGGTGCCATTGACGATACAGGTTCTTGCACTGGTCTGTTTGCCAACGTCTCCATGCACGCCATCTTCGGCCGTCCCAGACAACTGACGATATGCCTCGATCAGCAACGGCATACCGTACATACCACTATGATTGAAAGACAAGCCACCGCCGTTAGTGTTAATTGGCAACCTGCCACCGGGGGCAGCATGACCATCTTTCCAAAGCGTATGACCTTCACCCGGCGCAGCAAGCCCTAACATTTCTGCGGTAATGGCTGCGGTGATAGTGAAGGAATCATAAATCATCGCCAACTCCATTTCCCCCGGACCCATACCCGCCATCGTGTAGGCGGCTTCGGCTGATCGAGAGGCAGATGTTGCTGTGAAGTCTTCCATCTCAAGCATGTTCGCATGCCCCATACTTTCACCCGCACCTGCCAACCATACTGGCTTAGTATTTAGTCCAGCAGCCACTTTTGGACTGGCTATCAAAACAGCCCCACCATGATCGGCAACCATACAACAGTGCAGTATCGTTAGCGGCCAGGCTATCAACCTCGAATCTTCAACCTGAGCAACAGAGATTGGACCACCAAACGGATGTTTCTCTTTCGAGTACATCGCGGCTCTGGGATTCAGGGTCGCCCAATCACGGGTGACCTTAGCGATATGCGCATAGTCTTCAGTGGTTGTGCCGTAACGATGCATATGTCTCACCATCGCATGGGCGTAATTTGAAGGGGCGCTACCTAGGCCATAGGCCATGCTCATTTCTGCTGCAGGGGATGCCACACCGGCGCCTCGACCATAATTCCCTGTTCCACGGCCACCAATCTTTCTCGCGGAGAAGCCGTTTTCCCCGTGGGTCACAAGCGCGATATCAATGATGCCGGAATGAATAGCGGCCATAGCGTGATGCACATGCATCTCAAATGAACAACCGCCAACCGCGGTTGTGTCGATGTACTTGGGCTTGATACCGAGATGTTCACATAATTCTGAAGACCATCCGGTAGAAAAAACACCTTCAATTTTGGATATCGGTACACCTGTCTGATTACTCAGGTTTTTAATCGCCTCGATGTGCAACTCAAGCGACGTTTTCGGCTCCGCAAGAAACCCAATCTCATTTGCTTCCGCAGCACCAACGATGGCTGCTGATTTATATAATTGTCCTGGCATTATCTACTCCTCAATCACCCGCCAGAACGGGATGTAGGTATCCTCGTTGGCCTGTTCAAATTCAACTTTAACTCTGGCACCGATTTTAATTTCTTCGGGTTTTTGCGGGTCAACCCCGCGCAATACCGTCAACATTCGGTCACCTTCATTCAAATCAATATAGGCTGTCACGTAAGGTGCTTCAGGTTCCCATGGACCAAACACCAGATGTTGCACAGCATAGGTATGAATCTTGCCCTCGCCGCTCGCCTCAACCCATTCAAGGTTGGTCGAATGGCAATGGGGACATATAAATCGTGGGTACCAATGCACGCGGTTGCAATCTTGGCATCTGGGCAACATTAATTTGCCTTCTTTTGCACCTTCCCAGAACGGAACGGTGTGGGTTCCCCGAGTGGGAATGGGTTTGTTGTAGGTCATTAGGTTTCCCCGACTAAAAATAGAAACGATTGATAAGTGCTATAGCACTAAAGAGAACACAAAATGCGCGTCTAACGCAAGAAAGTCAGTGGCCTGTTGACCGGCGCGATACTCGACCATTGATTCACAGAATACTCACACTGACACTAATCATCTTTTAAATAGACAACAACGCCGGCATTGGCCATGACAACAGGATCTCCGTTGTTATCGCCTGGAATTTCAAGCCCGCCTTTTTCAACATTTACAGTGACGGTACCATAGGGAAGTGCTTTGGCAACCACCGCGGTATCAACCTGCGAGGGTTCGGGGACCCCGATGAGCAATTCAATTTCCATATCGCCGGGATGCTTTCCCAGTGCTTTAAAGAAATTGAGACTGCTGTGATGAATTGCATCAAAGACTGCTCGCTCGGCCGCCTTCGTGTAATTCGATCCATGCACATCCACACCCATACCCATTTCAGTTACATATCTGTTTCGCGCCATTGTCGCCTCAGCTTCGTTAAATAATGATAGAGCGCTAGATTGTGACAGCGCCAGAGGTTACATAACAAGGCTCCTATGTGAACGCGGATGAGAATTACTCGCTGGCACTAATTCACCGCGTCTTATGATATCTTCTTTTAGATCCTGATTGAGAAGCCTCATGTTAAAGAAGAAAACTATTTGCCCGCTGGATTGTCCTGACGCCTGCGGCATTGTCGCCACAATGGAAGATGATGTAATCACGCGCCTTGACGGCGACCCGGACCACCCATTTACCGATGGCTTCCTGTGTAAAAAAGTCAGAACCTATCATGAAAGAGTTCAATCAACAGACCGACTACTGTTTCCTCAAAAACGAGTAGGAAAAAAGGGGGAAGGCAAGTTCCAGCGTATTTCCTGGGATGAAGCGTGGACGATCCTCGTCGACCAAATAACCAATATTAAGGAACAACACGGCAGCGAGGCCTTATTGCCTTACTCTTACGCCGGAAACATGGGTAAAGTGAATTTTTTTGCCGGGCACCCGTTCTTCCATCGCTATGGTGCTTCTCAGCTGAATAGAACTATATGCTCAGTTGCGGCAAAAACTGGTTGGAATCTTCACTACGGCAGTCACCCACAAAGCCCTCCTGAAAAAGCAATCGACTCAGATTTGGTCATCGCCTGGGGCATCAACGCCAAGGTTACCAACATCCACTTTATGCCAATGGTTGTAAAAGCCCGGCGACGTGGTGCTCGCTTCATTGTCATCGATCCGTATGAAAATGTGACAGCCGAGGCGGCAGATCAGCACTATCGTGTCAAACCCGGTGGCGACGCTGCACTCGCACTTGGCATATTGAAACACCTGACCGAAAACGACCGCATCGACAAAGGTTTTATTAAAAAATACTCCGAGGGTTTTACAGACCTTGCGGCCTATCTTGCGAGCAACAGCCTGAGCACCTTTGCTGCAGCATCTGGGCTCACCATTGAATCCATGGTTCAACTAGCAGATTCGATCGCTGACAACCCCAAGACATTTATACGCGTTGGTGTCGGCCTCTCACGCAATACCCAAGGCGCCATGGCAACTCGCGCGATTGCTTGCCTTAGTGCAGCTGTCGGACTGTTCGACGGTAAACAAGGAGCCGGTGCACTACTGTCCAGCACGTCATTCTCGCTTGATTCCCGCGTGTTCGGTTTTGCCTCCCTCATCAACAAGCCCACTCGAACCATCAATATGGTCAGACTTGGAGAAGCCCTCACGGAAGTTTCACCGCCAGTCAAAGGACTATTTGTCTATTCCAGCAATCCCTTAAGCGTCGCTCCAGATTCTAGCAAAGTGCGTCAGGGGCTTGAACGAGAGGACCTTTTTACCGTTGTTCACGAGCAATTTCACACTGGTACGACAAAGTACGCCGACTTGCTGTTGCCCGCATCAACGTCTTTTGAAAACGATGATATTTATATAGGCTACGGGCACTACTACATGGGTAGAACCCAACCGGTTTTCGCTCCTAAGGGAGAGTCGATCAGCAACTTCGCGCTATTTCAAACACTCGCACTGAAGATGGGCTACACCGATCCGGTTTTCTATCAAGACGTTGAAAGTAGAATTCAGACTTATCTACCGGCCATATCAGGGCTCGCCGAATCAATCATACAGAATGGACTACCCGCCGGAGAGGCGGTCCGCTCAGATTATTTTGACATCGGTGGCGACTTCACAAAATTCAGCGAAAAACGCTTCAAGTTCACTTTGCCAGATAACGACAACACCGAGGCGGGACACCCAAGGCTCATCAAGCGCCGAGAACTGGATGACCCTCTTTTATCTGAAAAATATCCCTTTGCACTGATCACGCCACCTAACGCCGAACTCCTCAATTCCACCTTCGGTGAGCGCTATCCAAATAAATCAGGCAAGGTTTTGATTCATAGTCAGGATGCCGTAGCGACTAATATCTGCGATAAGGACGAGGTGGAAATTTTCAACCATCGGGGATTTAACCGTCGAACTGCAGAGGTTACTGACAAAACCCAACCGGGGTTATTAGTGGCCGAGGGCATCTACTGGCAGACCAATGCTTCGCAGCAAACAGGCATCAATGACCTCACATCTCAGGCGATCACCGACGCCGGAGAGGGTGGCACTTTTCATGAGAGTCGTGTTGCCATCAGGAAGGTAACGTCGTAATTTTTCTAGATGCTACGATGCCTGTCTCGTTCCCCAAGAATAGCGACACATAGCAGAGAAGCCACAAACGACCCTGACTAACGACTACACGAGTGTGCTTAACATCTCCCGTCGAGACCAATCAATGGAAGATAAGCCATGAAAGACACAATAGGTGTAGATCTCCAATGCGACCACCGAGGAGGTTTCTCTTTGATCATTCCTTTGACATTAAACAGACTCAAATTGGTTATCTCGCGCTTCAGCTGGCATTCAATGTAGACACCGACTACATTGATCGATAAACTTCCTTTATGAAATGACAGGGCAAACGCCCGCTCCCATCAACCGACCAATCGATTGGTCCGCACAGATTCATAGGGTCAAATAAATGAGTGAAGCTCAATCCAATCCGGAAGAAACACGTCCTGTCAGTGCGCAAAGCGCAGACTTCACCGGTGAAATACCAGCTGCAAGCGACGTCGCTATTGAGGACATCGTACCAGTTGATGCCAACATGTGGCGCGCCCACCGCTGGCAAGAGTACTTTGAACGCCTTCGAAACGAAGATCCTGTGCATTTCAACGAAACGGAGCTCGAAGGCCGTTTCTGGTCCTTAACGCGTTACGAGCATATTAAAAAGGTTGATTCGGACTGGCAAAACTTCAGCTCAGCCCACGGGATAGTGCTGGGACCACAGATAGATACTGAATTGCAGGAAGGTGAACTCGATATCCAGACGTTTATCGCTCAGGACCCCCCGGTTCACGACGTCCAGCGTAAAACCGTCACCGGCGTTGTCGCACCTAGCAACCTCGTCAACATGGAACCTCTCATCAGGGAACGCACCTGCAAAGTTCTGGATTCATTGCCAGAAGGTGAAACCTTCGATTGGGTAGACACCGTCTCGATAGAACTCACGACATTAATGTTAGCTACACTGTTTGACTTCCCCATTGAGGACAGACGGAAACTGACTTTTTGGTCCGATATTACGTTCGCTATCCCGGAACCAGGCGGGATCATTGAGACGGAAGAACAGAGGCGAGAGGAATTTATTGGATGTCTGACGTATTTTTCCAAACTCTGGGAAGACCGGCTGAAAAACCCGGGCAACGATTTGATTTCCATGCTTGCTCACGGTGAAGACACCAAAGATTTATCGCCAATGAATTATCTCGGCAACCTGCTTCTGCTAATCGTCGGAGGCAATGACACAACCAGAAACAGCATGTCTGGCAGTGTTTACGCGCTCAACAAGTTCCCCGAACAATACGATAAACTCACGGCAAATCCAGATCTGGTGCCCAAGATGGTAGCAGAGTTGATCCGCTGGCAAACACCACTCGCGTACATGCGAAGAACAGCCAATTTTGACTGTGAAATTGGAGACAAGCAGATAAAGCAAGGTGACCAAATACTCATGTGGTATGCCTCGGGCAATCGGGATAGTTCGGTTTTCGAGAACGCAGATGATTTCGATATTGAGCGGCCCAACGCCCGACAGCATTTATCTTTTGGCTTTGGCATTCATCGTTGCATGGGAAATCGTCTCGCAGAACTTCAACTGCGCATCCTTTGGGAAGAAATTCTTGTTCGCTTTGAAAAGATAGAGCTCATGGGTGAACCCGAGCGAACCTACTCTTCGTTCGTCAATGGCTATACTTACATGCCTGTCAGGGTAACCAGAAAACAGAAATGAGTGATGCCGATCAACGCAGCTATCACCACGGAGACCTTCGTCAGGCACTGCTCGATCGTGCAGCGGAGGTGATCCAAAGCCGAGGCATCGAAGCATTAACCCTTCGAGGCCTAGCACGAGACCTGAAGGTTTCTCATGGCGCGCCTAACCGTCACTTTAGTTGTAAGGCAGATCTATTAACGGCTATCGCTACAGAGGGCTATTCCCAACTCATGCGAGCAACATTGTCGGCGGCGAACGACGTTGGCGACGACCCATGGGTTCGCCTTAATGCGATGGGTCAGGGCTTTGTTCACTGGGCTTTGAACAACACGGCGCAATTCAACACGACGATGCACCCGGATCTATCCCTGTATGAAAGCGCCGAACTCAAACAGGCAACAGAGGCCTTCAGACTGACAATCAAGGAAGCCGTCGCCGCCACTCAGGAATTAGGCAACCACTCGGAAGAAGACCTCGAAACCCTCAACCTGTTTACCATTTCGGTGCCCATGGGGGCAGCAATGTTGCTCACCCAAAAAGATGGACTTGCTACCCATGTGAAACGCGACAAGCTGGTCGCGGACTTGATTGAACTCGTTGTACCGATCAGAAACCGAACAAGCTCACTCACTCAAGAGACATGAGACCAGAAGCACTAAAGCCCGCTTTAGCTCGGCATATCAATCGGCGTCGCTTCGTAAAAATTAAGCTCACGACTGGTCGCATTCAAACTGACCATCGCAGCCTGAAAGGTTGCCATGTGGGACGTTTTAAAATGTGCGACCAACGCTTCGGCTGAGCTCCATTTTTCAGTGACTCGCAACTTATTTGGGTTATTCAACTCTACGGAAAAAGTGTAGTCCTCACACCCTTCTTCGGCTTGCGAAGCAACTTCCATTACAGCAATCGCGTCTTTCACCGAAGCAATATCAGCTGCACTTGATTCTATTAAAACATTGACAACAATCATGCACTCATCTCTTTTTCAATTATATTTTTCAAACTCTCCATCTAAAACAATACCAGCCTGAGCGAGAGAATGCAGCTTGTGGAAGAATTTCAGGCCAGTCGTGCCGGCATCTCTTGGTTGATGACCAGCGAAACTGGCAAGACTGTCAATCATTTAGACCAACAAAAAGAACAAGCTGCGCCAAACTCAGCGCTATGACTTGCGCCTGCCGCTTATCAAACAAAGTCGCACACTCATTTCTGCCTTACTAAAGGTTTGTGGGACACATTAGTATCGCTTATGTCACTTGATCTATAACCGACTTTTCATATAGTTTGGTTGTTTCTAGTTTAGATGAGCAACGTAAAATGAAAGCGAGTGATTTCGACAAGCTGGTCGCAGAACGACGAAGTATCCGCGGATATAAGGATGAGCCGGTTCCTAGGGAATTGATCGCAGAGGTTATCGCGATCGCCAAGGGAGCGCCCTCTTCAATGAATACGCAACCCTGGTTCTTTCACGTGGTAACCGGAGAGCCTTTGGACCGGATCCGTGAGGGCAACACTCAAAAAATGATGTCCGGTGCCAATGTTGATCGAGAGATCAGAATGAACCATGGTTATGAAGGTGAGTATCGTCGTCGACAGGTCGACATTGCGAAGCAGCTCTTTGCCGAGATGGATATCGCTCGCGAGGATGCGGAAAAACGCCAAGATTGGGTCATGCGCGGTTTTCGTCAATTTGATGCGCCCGTGTCCATCGTTGTGACCTGCGAAAAAACGATGGAGCACGACACGATTTGCCACTTTGATTTAGGTGCTGCAGTGCATGGTCTAGTGCTCACCGCGTGGACCCGGGGTCTAGGCACGGTGATTAACGGTCAAGGCATTATGCAATCGTCGGTGGTGCGTGAACATGCAAAAATTCCCGATGATCAAACGATCATGACCTGTGTTGCAATGGGCTGGCCTGATTTTGATTTCCCTGCCAACATCGTCAAATCTGTACGTGAAGACAACGACAACTTTGTCACTTATACCGGGTTCGAATAAAACGCTTCCGGTCTGGCGGCATCCCGTGGACACAGCTTGCCATCTATTGGCAATCTGCCGTCCACAACGCTGTTGGGGTTCAATTTGCAATAGTTCGAGTCAGTCTGGCAAACAATGCTAAGTAACGAACGCACTTCTCTTGGTTTTGTGGAATTTATTTCCATCATGGCTTTGATGATCGCCCTAACCGCGCTATCAATCGATGCGATGTTACCTGCACTGACTGAAATCGGGCGCGACCTGAAAGTCAGCAACACGAACGATACACAGCTCGTCATTAGTGTGATTTTTCTGGGCACAGCGGTGGGTCAGTTAGCTTGCGGCCCCCTATCCGACAGCTATGGCAGAAAACCACTGGTATTCGCAGGCATCACCATCTTCATCATCGGGAGTCTGCTGTGTATTTTTGCTTCTGAATTCAGCTGGATGCTCTGGGGCCGGCTGCTACAGGGAGTAGGACTCGGCGCACCTCGGGTTATTTCCACCGCAATTATTCGCGATCTCTATCAGGGCAGAGAGATGGCCAGAGTCATGTCCTACGTAATGACGATATTCATTCTCGTGCCGGTACTCGCGCCCGCACTCGGCCAACTTATCTTGTTCGTCGCCAGTTGGCGTATGATCTTCACAATGCTTTTAATCATGGCCTTACTGGTTTTATGCTGGTTTATGATCCGCCAACCAGAGACCCTAACGCCGACCCAAAGAGCACAGTTTTCAGCGCAACAACTCATTAATTCAGTCAGTCGAGTTTTGCGTAATCCCGTTACGCTGGGTTACACCATCACCGCAGGATTGGTTTCTGGTCCCTTTGTGGCATTCCTGAGTTCGATACAGCAAATACTGCAGCAACAATATGGGTTAGGCACGCTGTTCCCGTTGTTCTTTGCCGGACTTTCTATCGCAGTAGGCAGCGCTTCACTTTTAAACGCACGACTGGTGATGCGGATTGGCATGCGCTCGATGGCGCGACGCGCACTCATCACGATGAGCACTGCCGTGTTGATCTACGGAGTGCTCGCCTCTTATAGCGATGGCCACCCCCCTCTTTGGTCGTTCATGCTTTTCCTTTCAACCATACTATTTTGTACCGGCATTCTGTTCGGAAACCTGAATGCTCTTGCAATGGAACCGCTAGGAAAAATAGCCGGGGTTGGTGCAGCAATCACTAGTTCACTTGCGACCTTTATCTCCGTGCCAATAGGGATGTTCATTGGGTTATCTTACAACGGTACCGTCTTGCCGCTGATCGCGGGATTCGGCATCTGCAGTTTGACCGCTATTGTGACTCAACACCTAACTGAGACGCGACGATGATAAATATTACTTAGCAGTTGCGCACTTCAATTTCAGCGCGGGTCTCGTTACAGGAGCGGATGATTCAACGATTCGTCATTGCACTGATGATTCTCATGCGCTTACACTAACCATTTTTTTGGTGGTTCCTCTCATGGGCGAGTTCCATACAGAACGTGCAAAGCGAACATTGCTGTTCTCACTCGTTTCAGTGGGGATGGGTTTCACGGTCTTATTCCCCATTCTCGCACCTCTCGGCCGCGAAATGGGCTTGTCGGAAATTCAGATCACAACCATCATCGGCTCGTCCGGTCTGGTTGTGTTTCTGACTAGCCCTATTTGGGGGCGACGGAGTGATGCCTGGGGACGCAAGCGCGTGCTGCTATGCGGGCTATTCGGATTTTCAGCGGGGACTTTCCTGTTTAACTCTGTCCTATACCTCGGACTCGCAGGCATCCTAACTGGCTAGCTCCTCTTTATTGCCCTGGTTATTGCCCGGGTGACCCATGCCTCAGTGATGTCAGCTTCTATGCCAGCCGCCAACGCATATATGGCAGATATTACCGACGCGGCAAGCCGCACACGAGGTATGGCAGCTGCTGGCGCCGCAAATAACATTGGGACAATTCTAGGCCCGGCAGTAGCGGGTCTGGCAGTCATCTCTTTGTTGACTCCGCTCTGGGTTATGGCGGCTATTGCATTTCTCAACGGCCTGTTCGTCTGGCGTTTTTTAGAAGAGCCACCGAAACATCAAACACCCGTTGTACGCGATCGCCTAAAGTACTCAGACCCTCGAATCCTACCATTTATTATCATCGGCATAGCCATGTTCACCGGCATGGGGCTTGTACAGCAAACAATGGGATTTCGTTTTCAGGATGTGCTAGGCCTGAGCGCAGCAGAAACGGCGCAAAACTTCGGCTTTGCCATGATGTTATCAGGTGCGAGTTCGCTGTTTTCGCAGGCTGTTATCGTGCAACGTTTTAATCTTGCACCCTTCACATTGCTACGTTTCGCTATTCCCCTTTTGATCGTCGCCTTCACGATGATGGCGCTGTTAGAAACGCAGCTCTGGCTAACGATAGCGATGATGGTTCAGGGGCTCGGCATGGGTTTAGCCTCCCCCGGATTTACCGCCGGCGCTTCGCTTGCGGTCTCACCGGAGGAGCAAGGCGCCGTCGCAGGTGTGGCAGGTTCCTGCGGGCCACTTGGTTTTACACTCGGTCCGTTCATTGGCGGTGCACTTTATACGCTTTCGCCCACTGCACCTTATTTCTTTGCAGCAGGTCTTTTTCTGATACTTTTTTTATTTATGAATCAACTGGGCAAGCGAGTGAGGAGCCACGCGACTTAGCTCATCGTCACGTGAGATAAATTCCTTCCGTCGTTTCGATCAAGTGGCTGCTAAGCATCACAATTCAGCAGCGCCTAAATTCCACCAAAACGTAGAGAAAATTTCCACCGCCTACAGAGCGCCCGCATAGAAGGAGCAATCGCTTGAGGCTCCGGCAGACACTTGCTAACCTGACTGCATTTAAGTGAGGGAGTTTCCTTATGTCGCTAGTCCTCTACGGAGTACCTTTTTCGCAGCCCGTCAGGGCAGTTATGTGGTTACTGTTTCTCAAAAAAGCACCATTTGAGATGGTGTTGATCAATCCAGGCTCTAAGGGAGAGACAGGCAGTCGGAATCCCGCTTTTCTCGCCAAAAATCCAAGTGGCACTATCCCCTGCATAGAGGAAACGGAAACTGGATTCACGCTCGGGGAAGCACATGCCATCATGACCTATTTGGCGCGGACCCGCGGCTGGACCGACGTCTACCCGGAAGACGAGCAAACTCGGGCGACCATCGATGCCTATTTACATTACCATCACAGAAACATCCGCGAGGCGTCAGTCGGACTTGTAGCTCCCAAAATCAGAAAAGATCTGAATATTCCCGAGGCAGTTCAGGAAGGGGCGCGCAGGAATCTGACAGCTGCTCTGAAAACACTCGAGAGCGGATGGCTTTCGAATCATCGTTTCCTTGTTGGTGACTCTGTCTCTCTGGCAGATCTCGCAGCCTATGTGGAAATAGGACAGTTGCAGCCTCAATTCACCAACGTGTTTGATCTTTCAACCTTTCCTAACGTGTCGCGATGGCTTGATGACATGACCAAGGTCGATGGACACGATGATGTGCATACGGTACTAGCTGAATTGGGTGATATATCCGCTGTCGCACCGACGATGGAGAAAATCAAGAATGCCAATAAAATGGCACTGTCAGCATTGAAGCGACGCTTGGCTGATTAGGACTTTCTCACGGATTTTCTAACGGACTGCCAACTGGCTTCCGCTAATATCGCTGCGACCTCTCCGGGAGAACGCGCGCTTCTGCCTGAAAGCCACATTCGAGAACATTCAAGTGTGGGACCGCAAATTAGCGGCATGTACAAAGCTGTTGGCAACGCCTGCAATTCACCCGACTTCACATGAGGTGCAAACCAATCGTAAGTCGATTGGCCAAACGCGCGATCTTTCTCCCTGAGCTCCAGTCTGGCAAGCTCGGACAGTTTTATTTCCCTCGATAACAGAAAGGCCGCCAATTGCGGTTGGTCGGTCACCCACTCGCAGCAAAAGGTCACCATCGCCTTAATACCCGTGCTCGCGGTTCTTCGTGGAAGCAGCGCTGCAAGCAACCCCGCATTGAAATGATCAACGCCCTCAACAAACAGCGCTTCTGCTATACCTTCTTTGCTGCCAAAGTGATGGTACAGGCTACCCACGGAGCAATCTGCATCCTGAAGAATGTCTCCCACGTTTGTTTGTTCTATGCCGACATCCGAGAAATGCGCCAGCGAGACTTCCATTACGCGAGACTTCAAGGCACTTGTCTGGCTCTTACGGGTCTGGCTTTTGCCAGCCTGACGCTTGTGGAACATCGTGGGAGAGGTCATATTTCTGTGACATATGTCTGAATCACTATTTCCCATATTAAACCACTATTCTAGAATTTTGTTCTAGTAATAATTTCTATTTTTGCTATATTCAACCATTCGAAAACCTATTTGGACACCTTCATGGATATTGAACTGAGCAAAGAAGATCTCGATTTCGAAGCAGAGGTCAGAGGCTTCTTGAAAGAAAATGCCTACACAGGCGGCGACGCAGAAGCATGGCGAATGAATTGGTTTGAGAAAGCCAGAGAAAAGGGCAACTGGGACGTACCCAAATGGCCGGTGAAGTTTGGCGGTCCTGGTTGGACACCGAATCAGCATTTTGTATGGCAGAAAGAAACAGCTCGCGCCGGGACTCCATGGGATATGCCTTTCGGTCTCAGCATGCTGGGACCAGTATTAATGGCCCACGGGTCCGAGGAACAACAACAACGTTTTCTTCCGGATATCCGTGCACGCAAAGTCAACTGGTGCCAGGGCTACTCTGAACCAGGCGCTGGTTCAGACCTCGCCAGTCTGAAGACGAAGGCCGAACTGTCAGAGGACGGCTCTCATTATGTCGTCAACGGCACTAAAATCTGGACCACCATGGCACACATTGCCGACTGGATTTTCTGTCTCACTCGGACATCTGATGCTGGCATTAAACAGGAAGGAATTACCTTTCTTCTGTTTCCAATGAAGCAAGATGGCGTTGAAATCAAACCGATTATTACGCTTGGTGGGTCACATACGGTCAATACCGTATTTTTTACTGACGTGAAAGTACCTGTTGAAAACCGCGTTGGAGAGGAAGGCAAAGGCTGGACTTATGCCAAAGGTTTGCTCGAGCATGAGCGCACAGGTATTGCTGGTATTTCTAACTCAATTGTCGCCCTCGAAGGTTTAAAAAACAAAGCCCGAAGCGTCAAGCGCGGCAATGGCAGCCTGATGGATGTACCAAGTTTCCGCGCCAAGGTCGCGGAGCTTGAGGTTGACCTGATGGCCGTCGAATATACAGAACTACGCAGTCTAGCAACCGCCAGTGCAGGCACAGCGCCAGGTCCGGAGTCTTCGATCCTCAAGCTCAAGGGCACGGACATTCAACAACGAATACAAAAGCTGACCATGGAAGCAGGCGGACAGTTCTCTGCTGCCTGGGGTGGCACCAATGCCGGACCAGATTTTGCCCGAGCCGGTATGGGCGGATACATGTCCAGCAGGGTCTACACCATCTACGGTGGCGCAAGCGAAGTCCAGAAGGACATCGTCACCAAAAAAGTGCTTGGCATTAAGTCATCGAAGAAATAGGAGAACTGAAATGAATTTTGATTTAAGTGAAGAACAGCAACTCGTTTCAGACTCAATTGAACGGTTTGTGCAGGAAAACTATAACCTCGACAGCAGAATCTCCATCGTGAAAAAGTCTCCAGGATATAGCGAGGAATACTGGAAGACGATGTCCGAACTCGGCTGGCTTGGATTACCGTTTAGCGAAGACGACGGCGGTTTCGGAGGAGACCAGATCGACACAATGGTGCTGATGGAACAATTTGGTAAAGGTCTCGTGTTGGAGCCTTATCTTGCTAGCATCATCCTGGGCGGCGGCGCGATAAAACGAGCAGGAAACGATGAACAACGCCAGGCTTGGCTTGAGGGTGTGATCGACGGATCAAAACAGCTAGCACTCGCCTACGCTGAACCAGAGTCCGGTGACGAACCTCACAATGTTGCACTCGCAGGCAGCAAAACTGGCGATGGATACACACTAACGGGCACAAAGTGTATGGTGCTGCATGGCGGCACCGCGACAGCATTTGTTGTCTCTTTCCGAACAAGTGGCGGCACAGTTGATCAGTCAGGTATAACACTTGCGCTGATTCCAGCAGACAGAGAAGGCTTATCTATTCAGGCTTTCCCTACCGTTGATGGTCTCCAGTCTTCTGAACTCACCTTTGATAAGGTCGCCGTCACTGCAGCAGACATCATTGGTGATGTTGATGGCGGTTTTGAAACACTCAATGCAACGATCAACGACGGCATTCTGGCTGTCGCTGCAGAAGCAGTCGGCGCGATGGAAGTCCTTTATAAGGACACTGTTGCCTACACCCAGGACAGAGAGCAATTTGACCACCCGCTGTCAGACTTTCAGGTACTACAGCATCGAATGGTTGAAATGTTCATGGAATACGAACAGTGCAAATCGTTGCTGTTTCGCGCCACAATGGAAGTCGCTTCCAACGGGGAGGACGCTCAACGCTGCGTACATGCTCTCAAACACCTGATTGGCAAGGCATCATTTTTTGTCGGTGAGAATGCGGTGCAGACACATGGCGGAATGGGTGTCACAGAAGAATTGCGAGTTGGTCACTATTTCAAGCGACTGCTTGTCATTGAGGCACAGTTCGGCAACACCGACTATCACCTCGACCAGTTTGCTGCTTAAACCACGTCGCTTCAACCGAGAAGATAGTCACGCCAAATGACAGCCTGTCTCACAACCAGCACCCTGGTTGTGAGACAGGTTCAGTTTCATGACGGACGGTGGGAAGATCAAAGCCGACCACGCTCAAGCCTGCTTCAATCTCTGTGGAACCCCGGAAGACGTTTGCCAAGCAATTCAGGCAGATCTGTCAGCGCATCAATTTTTGCCGCCGCACCGGTGAAATCCTGATGCTCAGTGAACTCATTCTTCACCATGACGCACCGAATACCAGCAGCCATGGCTGAGCCAAGACCTCGCGCAGAGTCTTCGATAATCAACGCGTTTTCCGGCGCTATTGCAAAGCGATCAATCGCCGCCAAATACGGATCGGGCGCGGGTTTTGTCTGTGCGTAGTCTCCCAATGCCAATACAAAGTCAAAATACGAAGTGATATTTCTCGCTTCGTGGATTAACTCAAAGTGCTCGCGCCGAGAAGTTGTCACGATCGCCATCGGGTAACTGCCGCTGAGACTGGCCAACGTGTTTTCTACGCCAGGGATCTGAATATCCTGAGACAAGAGAAAACTTGCATATCTGCGATTCCTGCGCTCACGAAATGCCTCACGCTGATCGGTCGAGAGTTGCGATGCATAAGCGGACTTGCCGGTGACCATATGATCCATATATTCACCCAGCGTCAGATGAATATCCATCGCCGCTAGCTCGTCCTGCGTTGCCTTGAAATACCAATATTCGCTATCGACCAGCACACCGTCATGGTCAAAAAGCAGATGGGTAACATTGCTAAAATCCGTCATGTTTTTTACCTCTGCTGTAGTCACTGTCCGCGCATTTGACGGCAAGCTTGCGACTACTATTTTGTTTTTTCAATGACCGTTTCCCTTGAAAAAATTAAAGACTTCACACACAGCAAAGCATAAAGACACAGTCAGGCAAGCAAAACAACAGATTGATGTTTGAGCAGCACCTATCACCATATCAAGGATCAAAAGAGAATCATGGATTGCTTAACACGGTATTTTTTTATGATAATAACCGTTAACGACCCTCTGAAGAGCCTTGACCAATGTCTGACGCAGCAACGGAAGTACGCGAATTTAGGATTGATATACCTGAAGGTGAGATTATCGATCTTAAAAGTCGATTAGCAAGCACCAGGTGGCCGGACGCTGAAACTCCAGACGACTGGTCCCAGGGATTGCCACTTGAGTACCATCAGGAATTCTGCAAATACTGGGAGACTGAATATGACTGGTATAAAACTCAGGAAAAACTCAACAAGTTCCCACAATTTAAATCGCGTTTTGATGGTATAGATATTCATTTCGTTCACGTTAGGAGCAAGGAAAACAACGCACGCCCCCTCATTATCACGCATGGCTGGCCGGGTTCGATCGTTGAATTCCAAAAAGTGATAGCACCACTGACGGACCCGGTTGGGCATGGCGGCAAGCCTGAGGACGCTTTCCATGTGGTTTGTCCCTCTTTGCCTGGTTTTGGCTTTTCAGACAAACCAACCGGCACCGGTTGGGGCGTGGTAAAAATAGCAGAGGTCTGGAATCAGCTCATGCTTCGTCTTGGTTATGATCGTTATTTCGCGCAGGGTGGTGATTGGGGCTCTGCCGTCACGACGATGATAGGTCTCCAGAACTTGGGTAACTGCAAGGGTCTTCATGTGAACATGCCAAGTTCCCCACCCACCAAAGAAGCCTTGAGCAATCCTGATGACAAGGATAAAAAAGCGTTCGCTGCTGGTCAGTTTTATCAACAGTGGGATTCAGGCTATTCCAAGCAACAAGCCACGAGACCACAGACGCTGGGATATGGCTTAAGTGATTCTCCATCTGGGCAGGCAGGCTGGGTACTTGAAAAGTTCTACGCCTGGACCGATTGCAACGGACACCCTGAGAATGTCATTTCACGGGACGAGTTACTCGATAACATTATGCTTTATTGGCTACCTAATAATGGTGCCTCATCTGCGCGCCTCTACTGGGAAAGCTTCGCCAAAAGCTTTGGCAATGAAGGAGCAAATGGCGTCCAATTACCCACAGGCTGTAGTATATTTCCAAAGGAAATTGTTGCGACACCTCGACCCTGGGCTGAACAACGGTACAAGAACATTCAGTACTGGAACGAATTAGACAAAGGTGGCCATTTCGCGGCATTTGAGCAACCCGAGCTTTTCGTTGAAGAAATGCGGCGGTGTTTTTCGATGCTAGCCTAATTTGAACGCCAATTTCAGTACCTCAAAATGGTCACTGTTCACCCTCAATGTTCCGTTATGTTTCCTCTCGGAGGCTGAGTATCAATGACCACGTCCTTAAGTAAGTTCATCACAACGCTGGCAATGCTCACTTGCTCACTGCTTGGGTTCGCAGATTCATCACTCACAGCCTCGGGTAAAAGCCTGTCAATGATCATGGCTGCTCCAGACTGGATAGGAAACACTGCCCAGGTCCCCCGATTCACTGATGATGGCAAATCAATCATCTATCGCCAAAAGCGGCATGGTGAGCAGTTCCACGACTTCTTCCAAATTGATCTTGATGACAATACCGCAGACAAATCAAAAACAGCTGAGCTGCAATTCAACGAGCAGATAGATGACCGTCGTGAAAATTTAGCGGTCATTAACAGGGACGGTAACTTGTTTTTGGTTGATTTTGACACTGGCGAACGTACTGCACTCACTCAGTCAGCAGCAAAAGACTTGTCAGGTCGATTTATGTCTGACGCACAGAAGGTCATATTTAGTCGCGATGGACAGCAATACTCCGTCGACATGCACACCGGGTTGGTTTCACAACTGACCAATATTAAGGTTGGCGCAGACGCTGCAAAGAAACCTGACTACAGTTTTTTGAGTAATCAAAAACTCATTTCTGCTCATACCGAGGCACACCGTCGCAAAGAAGTGCGAAAGGAGCGCGAGAAGCAAAGAGCCCAGATAAACGGAGTAGGACATCTCCAGTCTGTATATCTTGGAGACGAGCGCAGACTGATCTGGAACGTCACCTCGACCAATGGCAAGTACAGTATTGTTGTCACCACCGAGGACACCGGCGACAGCGGCGTCAGGGAGAAGATGCCCAACTATGTAACTGAAACTGGCTACACGGAACATGTGCCAGTGAGAACCAAGGTAGGTGAAAAAATACCGGGTGGACACCAACTCGCATTGGTGAAGCTGTCAACCGGAGAGATCACTTCGCTAGATTTTTCCAACCTCGCCGGTATTAAAAATGATCCCCTCAAAAAACTACGCTCATCGGCCGCTGACTGGCATGTCGCGCACGGTGCGGATCGTGAAAAAATTGAACAGGAGCTCGAGGCCGAATCGATCCGTTCGGTGAGAGTCGAGGGAATCAAGTGGAATAACGCAGGTACAGTAGCTGCGATGCAACTACACAGCGTTGACAACAAGGATCGATGGTTGGTTACCCTTGACCCATTAAAACCCAAGCCAACATTACAACATCGACTGACCGATGACCGATGGATCAACCAGGCTCACAATGACTATGGCTGGATGCCTGACAACCAAACCTTGTGGTTCTTGTCTGAGCAATCCGGCTATTCGCATCTTTATCTTAAGAATCTCAGCGAACGACGTGCCCAACAAGTAACAAGCGGAAATTATATTACTGAATCTCCGACGGTTTCCGTCGACGGCGACTATTTTACTGTCATCGCCAATGTCGAGAATGCAGGCAGCTACGATATTTACCGCGTCAGCACTGACGCAGAAATGGCAAAAATATCAAGCCTGCCAGCAGACCCTCAAAGTCGCGTTGGTGATCAGCCATTTATAATTTCCCCTGATGGGACTGATTTGCTATTTCGACACTCAGCACCCAACAAACCTCCCGAGTGGTATTTACAGGAGAATCGACCAAAGGCTGAACCAAGACAGATCACCAACACAACTAGCCTGGCTTTTTCAGAACAGTCTTGGCAGCAACCGGCGTTTATTGATATTCCTTCAACACATTTCGATGGCGCATTGCGGGCTCGTGTTTACGCACCGGCAAAAACCAAGGACCTGCTACCCATTATTGTCTTTGTTCATGGCGCTGGTTATCTGCAGAACGCCCACACTGGCTGGTCCAGTTACTTCAGAGAGTACATGTTCAATAATCTTCTTGCCGAGCAGGGATATTTGGTACTCGACCTTGATTATCGCGGGTCACGTGGTTACGGCCGCGATTTTCGCACGGCGATTTACCGATCTATGGGACATCCGGAACTTGAAGACCTGTTAGATGGCGTAGACTGGCTGGTCAATAACAGGCAAGGCGACCCTAAACGCGTGGGTATCTACGGCGGTTCTTATGGCGGTTTTATGGCGCTTATGGCTATGTTTCGTGCACCGGACAGAGTTTCTGCAGCAGCGGCGCTAAGGCCGGTGACAGACTGGGCAAACTACAATCATGGTTACACATCCAACATTCTGAACACGCCATTGGTTGATCCGACCGCTTACGAGTTAAGTTCTCCGATATACTACGCTGACGCATTCCCGAATAAGCCACTACTCATTGCTCACGGCATGCAAGATAGCAATGTCCATGTGCAGGATTCAATCAAGTTACAGCAACGCCTGATAGAACTTAAGAAAGAGAATTTCGAGCTCGCGCTCTACCCTCTTGACCAACACGGGTTTAAATATCCCTCGTCCTGGCTAGATGAATATCGTCGGATTTATAAACTTTTTGAAGACCACGTTCGCTAACGAATCAACCTAGTGAGAAAACTAGCTGGCAGCGGGTAAGCTAACCGCGAAACAACGAGCAGCAGACAACTTATTCTTGGTTTCACAGTTGTTGGAGAGTCACGAAAAATGATGAGCAAAATAATTCATGAACGATTAACGCAAGTTCGAGCAGCATTCGCAGTTAATAACATCGATGCCTATATCGTGCCCAGAGCTGACGAATTTCTAGGAGAATACGTTCCACTGCAAAATGAAAGACTTGCATGGGTCAGCGGTTTTACAGGCTCTGCTGGCATGGTGGTTGTGCTTAAAACAAGTGCTGCCATCTTCGTCGATGGGCGTTACACCATTCAGGTTCGGCAACAAGTTTCAGCAGACCACTATGAATTTCACCACCTGATTGAAGACCCGCCCATGCTCTGGCTATCGGAGAACCTAGGCGCCGGTGCCAGAGTTGGTTTTGACAGTCGGATGCACTCCTACTCGTGGTATGAAGAAAGCCGTCAGTTGTTAACGAAGCAAGAAATAGAGTTGGTCGAGATTTCTCAAAATCCAATCGATAAACACTGGCAGGACCGACCTGAGGCTAGCCAGAGTCTCGCACTGCTACTCTCAGAAACATTCACAGGCGAATCAAGCGCAAGCAAACGACAACGCATTGGCGAAGACATTGGTAGGCTCGAAGCAGACGTAGCTCTTCTCACCCAGCTAGATTCTATTGCTTGGCTGCTTAATATCCGTGGCGCGGATGTTCCCAGGTTACCTGTACTATTGTCATTTGCAACGCTGGATAAAGATGGGCAAGTGGTCCTTTATACTGATCCACGCAAGCTGACTAACGATTTCAGTTCGCATGTTGGCGATGGCGTCACCATTCAGAATTTTGAAGAACTCCAGAGCGCCCTCGAAACAATGGGAAATGGGGGGCTTAAAGTTCTGGCAGATCCACTAACGGCAAATGCATGGTGCCAGCTACGCTGTCTTGAGTCTGGTGCCGAACTCGTTGCTGGCACAGATCCGGTATTAATACCAAAGTCACAAAAAAACCAGGCTGAACTTACCGGCATGAAAAACTGTCATATCCGAGATGGCGCCGCACTATCGCGCTTTCTTCACTGGATAGAAAGCGAAGTTGAGGCCGGCAAACTCTACGATGAGGGAGAACTCTCTGACAAACTTGAGTCTTTCCGTATGGCACTGCCCGATATTCAGGATTTGTCTTTTGACACTATTTCCGCAGCGGGCGCTAATGGTGCACTCTGCCACTACAATCACCTCAACGGAGACCCCGCAAAACTGACACTCAACAATCTTTACCTTGTTGACTCTGGCGGCCAGTACCTTGATGGTACAACTGACGTCACCCGAACGGTCACCATCGGAGAGCCGAGCGCAGAACATCGTAAGATGTTTACGCTGGTTTTGAAGGGACATATCGCTCTCGCGACTGCCACTTTCCCTAAGGGTACAGGCGGCATGCAGCTTGATGTGCTCGCACGCCAATTTCTCTGGGGCGAAGGTTATGATTATGACCATGGCACGGGGCACGGCGTTGGCAATTTCCTGAGCGTACACGAGGGCCCCCAGAGCATTGCAAAAACCGGATCAAAGCAAGCGCTATTACCCGGTATGGTGCTCTCTAATGAACCAGGCTATTACAAAGAAAATTGCTACGGTATCCGATGCGAAAACCTGATGGTCGTCGTCCAAAAAGACAATGGTATGTTGGGTTTTGAAACACTGACCTTTGCACCATTTGACCTTCGACTGGTGGACTCCAGCCTGATGACGGCAAATGAAATAGAATGGCTAAATCGCTATCACGAGGACGTCTGGCAGAAGCTTTCGAGCCAATTAACTGGCGCCGACCTAGCCTGGCTTCAGGTTGCCACGCAGGCTGCTGTTTAACTCTGAGACACACCGCAAGAAGAACACGCTGACGCACAAGCTCGTGTACCCAGACGCAGCGGCCGCGTGATCTACTAGATCACATAGGCATCACCAGATGCGCGCACGGTGATTTCCGAAATCGATACTCCCCAGGGTTGATTGATGGCGTAGATAATCTGGTCAGCAAGATATTCCGGCTCAAGCGCCCAATACTGGATATTATCGCTGTCCATGTCTTCTGAAGACAAAGCGCCTTCTGCCGCGGCAGCAAACTTCCCCATATACTCGGGTGCGTTCAAACCAAGAATCCCGGAAACTGCTTCCGGGTTTACCACACCGGTTCCCAAGGCCGTAGCAGGCACGCCCGTAGGTTTCACAGTGGTCACCTTGATTTTACCCAGAGATTCCTGACGCAGGGATTCCGTTAGGAAAGCGACGGCTGCCTTGGTCGCCCCATAAACACCACCACCGGTGACGGGATGGTTACCATAGATGGAAGAGATGTTAATTATGTGGCCACGCCCCTGTGTCATCATCGCGTCGTGGGTCGCTGCTATGCCATTTAGCACACCTTTGAAATTAATATCTATGCAGCGGTCCCAAGCATCGTGCGCAGATTCATGGTCTCTAAAGAATGCGAGTGGCATCACACCGGCGTTATTGATCATCACATCCAAGTGGCCCCACAACTTCACAGCTTCGTGCACCAAAGCTTTGACATCGTCTGAGCGTGTCACGTCTGCGGCAAAGAAGGCCGCAGTGCCGCCAGCCACTTGTATGTCTTGGACCACTTTTTGACCCGCAGCGGCTTGAATGTCGTTCACCAAAACCTTGGCGCCGTGTGCTGCGAAATGTTTGGCAATGCCTTCGCCAATGCCGCCACCAGAGCATCGAAGCTGAGCTGGTAGGCCAGCAGTTTTGACGGTTCCGGGGTGACGTGGAACTGCTTTTCAAAGCCGCCAATGGTATTGACTTCGGTGACGCCGGGAACCAGACGCAACTGGGGACGGATCACCCAATCCTGCAAGGTGCGTAAGGCCGTT
>UPTG01000720.1_pt1 | contig 26331 bp, 14 predicted proteins | sample 2160121 | NCBI WGS metagenome assembly UPTG01 (sample SAMN06266255, study PRJEB28933) | marine metagenome | isolation source: Columbia River Estuary | place: USA:Columbia River Estuary, USA | collected 2014-07-27
GCATCATATCCTTTGTATTGTTTTCCATAAAATGATTTTCCGTAAGGAGAAATTTTATCAGAACGCAATCCATAAATCTTGTTATTTTCAATGTAAACTTTATGTCCATCATCTAAATTATTAGGCAATGCAAAACTATAATCCAATCCATAATCTGTTGGAGCAGGATAAATATTTCCTAATAAATTATTGAACTTTTTTTCTTTAAAACCTAAATGCCATTTACCAACCATTGCTGTCTTATAACCTAAAGATTGCATATATTTTGGTAATGTTTTTCTTTTCACATCAATTAAAGCTGGGTCGTTCATATTAACAACCCCTTTTTTAAGTTTTGTTCTCCAAGAATATTGACCCGTCATTAATGCATATCTAGTGGGAGTGCATACAGAACCTGTTGTATATGCATTTGTAAATTTTACGCCTTCTTTGGCTAATTTATTTACGTTTGGCGTTTTTATTAATGCTTCTTGTGCGCCATAAATATTGGTTGAGCCGTAACCAAAATCATCAGCAATAAAAACGATAACATTTGGTTTTTTTGATTGTGAAAAAATTATTGAGTTACTAAAAATAGAAACTATAATTATCAAATACAGTTTTATACTTCTTTGCATACTTGTTTTTTATATCATTATGAGCTACTAGATTCATACTTTTTAAATACTCTAAAACCATACCAAGCTATAAAAGAGAAACACAGTAATGGTAATATAAATGAAAAGTTTACTTCTGAAACTCCCATAATCGAAGTGTCTGCAACACCATTTCCACCAGCATCAATAATAATTCCTTGCAGTTTTGGCATTAATGCACCTCCAACGATTGCCATAACCAAACCTGCAGAACCTACTTTAGATTGCTCTTCTGACAAACCTCCTAAAGCAATACCATAAATGGTTGGAAACATTAAAGACATAAAGAAAGATATACCCACTAAACAATATAAACCAATAATACCTTGAATAAAAATAGTTCCTAAAGAAAAAACCATTGCTAAAACAGCAAAATACATTAGTAATTTTCCTGAACTAATAAAACGTAATAAATACGTTCCAATAGCTCTACCAACCGTAAATAAAACAAAGGCAGCCATTTGATAATAACCTGCTGTAACACTATCCATACCTATGCCTTCTGCATATTGATAAATATAAGTCCAACACATTATTTGCCCACCAACATATAAAACTTGAGCCAACACTCCAGATGCATATTTAGAGTTTTTACCTAAAGAAGCAAAAGTTTCACCAATTTTTGGCATTTCACCCTCGGCTTTAGATTGTGGCATTTTACTAACTAAAAAAATCACAAAAACTACTGTAATAAACAATCCTAATACTACATAAGGATCTCTAATCACCAATAAATCAGTAGTTCTAATAAGCGTTTTAGAAGCTTCCTCAAGCGCACTAAAATCAACAATATCATCAGACTGTAAGTTCTTTAAAACAAATTGTTGGGCTACAAATAAACCAGCAATTAATCCAACAGGATTAAAGGCTTGTGCTAAATTTAAACGCTGTGTAGCTGTTTCTTTTGCTCCCATTGCTAATGCATAAGGATTTGCTGCTGTTTCTAGAAAAGCCAAACCAAATGTTAATACATATAAACCCAAACAAAAGAACATAAAGCTTTCTGATTGCGCTGCAGGATAAAATAATAATGCTCCTGTTGCATATAGAGCTAAACCAATTAAAATACCTACTTTATAAGAATATTTACGCATAAACATTGCTGCTGGCAAAGCCATACAAAAATACCCACCATAAAAAGCCATTTGTACCCAAGCTGCTTCAGAATTAGATAATTCTAATACTTTTTTAAAAGCCTGAACCATTGGATCTGTAACTGCGTTCGCAAAGCCCCATAATGCAAACAATGAGGTAACAAGAATAAAAGAAATTAAATTCTTTTTAGGTACTACAGGTATTTTTTTTAAATCTTTCATTATAAGTTTAGTTGATGTTACTCTTTAATTATTTAGGTAAATTACCCATTTTAAATTCCATTTTTCCTCCAGCAATTAACTGCTCGTGTGTAAAAAATGGAGTATCTAATTTTTTTCCATTCAATTTAGTAGTTTGAATGTATTTATTGTCCCGACTATTATTTTTTGCTTTAATCACAAATTTCTTACCTGTTGGTAAATTGATTTCTACTTCATCAAAAATTGGACGACCAATAGAATATGTCGTATTTCCTGGGCTAAAAGAATAGAAACCCATTGCATTTAATACGTACCAAGCAGACATTTGTCCACAATCTTCATTACCTGCCAATCCATTTGGATTATTAAAATACAACTCGTTCATAATTTTGTCTGTAACTTCTTGTGTTTTCCATGGTTGACCCACAAAATTATACATGTGTGCAATATGATGACTTGGCTCATTTCCGTGCGCATATTGACCAATTAAACCTGAAATATCTCCAGAAACATCATCTCCAGTTAATTCTGAACTTGTAGAAAATAAAACATCTAAATTTTTAATAAACGTCTCTTTTCCGCCAACTAAATCTACCAAACCTTCAACATCATGAGGTACAAACCAAGACCATTGATAAGCATTTCCTTCAGTATAATCATCTTTTCTATGTTTAGAAAAACGAGGATCAAAAGGCTCACGCCATTTTCCATCTTGATTTTTTCCTCTCATAAAGCCAGTTTTGGTATCGTAATATTGTGTGTATTTTTTAGAGCGTTTCATAAAATGGTTGTAATCATCTGTTTTGCCTAAATCTTTTGCCATTTGTGCAATACACCAATCATTATAAGCATATTCTAAGGCTTTAGAAACAGATTCATTTTCTAAATCCGCAGGAATAAAACCCATTGTCTCATTATAGAGCTTACCTTTCGGCATCAAAATGTTTTTTACTTGTTTTGATGGAAAAAATATATCTGTAGTATCATACTTTGATGCGTGAACGACTGCTTCATAGGCTTTCTTCACATCATAACCTCTAATTCCTTTATTATAGGCGTCTACAATTACTGGCACAGAATGATAACCAATCATACAACCGGTGTAATTCCCTTGTAATTCCCACATTGGTAAAATACCACCTTGATCGTATTTTGTTAAAAGTGTATTTATAAATTCGTTAGTTTTATCAGGATCAGTAATTGTCTTTAAAGGATTGTATGCTCTAAAAGTATCCCACAAAGAGAACACTGTATAAATTTTTTCTTCATTAGATTGATGAATTTTTCTATCCATTCCCCTATATCTGAAATCTACATCAGAAAATGTATTTGGACTTATAGAAGTGTGATATAATCCTGTATAAAAAATTGTTTTCTCATCTTCCGTACCTCCCTTTACATTAATTTTTGATAATTCCTTTTTCCAAGTTTCATGAGCTTCATTTTTAACTTTATTAAAATCCCAATGGTCTATTTCTGCGTCTAAATTTTTACTAGCACCTTCATAATCTACAGAAGAAATACCCACTTTTGCTAAAACTTCTTCGCCAGCTTTGGTATTAAATGTTAATACAGCCAATAATTTTTTAGACATTCTATTTGGTAAGGCATCAATTTTTTTACCATTTTCGTAAAAAGTAACTGTAAAAGGTTTATTAAATTTTGCTTTAAAGAAAATATCTTGAGTTACAGCCCAACCACCAGAACCTTTATAACCAGAAATTTCAGTATCAGAAATCAATTGAAATTGGTGATTTGGTTTATGATCTGGGTAAATAGTATGCGATAAATCTATAATGATTCCCGATTTCCCTTCTTTACGGAACTTATATTTATGAAAACCAGCTCTTTTAGTAGCCGTTAGTTCAGCTTTAATATCGTAATCCTTTAATAAAACCGAATAAAATCCTGGGGAAGAAACTTCATCTTCATGACTAAATCTAGAACGATATCCTGCATCCGGATCTTCTGAAGTTCCTGGAATTACTTTCGCTTCACCTGAAAAAGGCATAAATAAAAAATCACCTAAATCACTAATTCCTGTTCCACTTAAATGTGTATGAGAAAATCCTAAAATTGAAGAATCTGTATGATGATATCCGCCACAAGCATCCCAACCTAAAGTTCTTGTATCTGGACTTAATTGCACCATTCCATAAGGTGTAGTTGCTCCTGGAAACGTATGTCCATGACCACCTGTACCTATAAAAGTATTTACATACTTAGAGTTGTCAATTGTTGTTTTAGTTGAATTATTACTAGATAAAATTCCAACTAAGATTGTAAGGAAGATTAATGTAGGGATTTTTATTTTGATCATTCTTATTTGAATTTTATTTTTTAAAGTAACTAGGAATGTTTTCAAAGTCTTTTCCCCAATTTTTATTAGGATATTTTCCCATTTGCAGAGTGATTGTTGCTCCATCGATAAGATCATCATGCGTAAACCAAGGACCTTTTAGTTCTTTACCATTTAATGTTGCAGCCTGAATGTATTTATTAGTTTTATTACAGTTTGGTGCATGTATAGTAAACTTTTTACCGTTAGGCAAATTGATACTGATTTTTGAAAATAAGGGGCTACCAATAGTATATACAGGAATTCCTGGCGTTATTGGATAAAAACCCATTGCAGAAAAAACTACGAATGCAGACATACCTCCACCATCTTCATCACCTGGAATACCAAAAATATTATCTTTAAACCACGTGTTTAAAAGCATTCTTATTTTCTTTTGCGCTTTCCAAGGCGAATCTGTAAAATTGTATAAATATGGAATATGAAAACTTGGTTCATTCCCCATAGAATACTGTCCTACAATACCCGTGAAATCAGGGAATCTTGCATTTAAAGCATACGTGCTTCTTCCTAAATCTTCTCTAAACAGCTGATCTAATCGTTCTTCAAATATTTTTCTACCTCCCATTAGTCCTTGTAAACCCAAAATATCTTGTTGTGGATTCCATAAATAAGTCCAACCGTTATTTTCGTCATAATAATCTCGACCTCCCATACCGCCATCAAATTTTGGATCGATATCAATCCAATTTCCATTGGCATCTTTAGGCATAAAAAATCCTTTTTCTTTCCAGTATAAATTTTTGTAATTCTCTGCAGTTTTAGAAAAATATTTATAATCGTCTTCTTTACCTAATTCTTTTGCAAATTGCGCCAAAGCCCAATCATCATAACCTTGAGCTAAAGTTACTGCAACAGATTGTCTTTTTTCAAAACCGTGCACTCTTGGTTCAGTTTCCTTTTCTCCTGGATGTAATCCTGGAAAATAACCCAATTTTAAAGCCAATTTGTCCAATGGAGCAACTGCGCCCATTTTCCAAGGAATCATTGTGCCTTCTAATGCGTTTTTTTTCATTGCTTCGAAAGCTACTTCTGCATCAAAATTTTTAACTCCTTTTCTATGCGCATCTAATAACATGATGGTAGAATGAAAACCATTCATTGGTGGTGCATCGCCATGAATTTGCGGGAATTGAGGCAACCAACCAGATTGTTCATACATTCTTACGTAAGAAGCCATCATATCTGATTCCATTTCTGGTTGTAAAATATAACGTAAAGGATGTAATGCTAAAAACGTATCCCAAACCCAATCATCGGCATAAAAATCTTGTTCGCCTTCGTGAATTTTTTTATCATAATTACTATAATATTTACCATCCTCAGTAATATTTATCATTCTTTCGTAAGAACGATATAAAGCTGTGTAAAAGGTTCTTTTGTAAGCTTCTGTCCCCCCTTCTACTTCTATTTGGTTCACTACTTCAGACCATCTTTTATGGGCTTTTTCTTTTATGTTTTCAAAATCGAAATCAGGAATTTCTCTTTCTAAATTTTTTTGTGCTTGCTCAGTGCTTATAAATGATAAACCGTATTTAAACTGGACTGGCTTAACGTTAGTAGTATCATTAAAAGTAATCCATGAGTTTACTTTATCGTCATCAAATTTTGTCGAACTGAAAGTTCCTTTTTGGTTTATAATGGCGTATACATAAGCTTGCATACCCTCAAAAGATTCTGTTCCTGTTATAGAACCATCATCATTTAATTGCCAATCATCACCAGATAAATCTCTTAAATATAACTTTCTTGTATTTTTATTTTGATAACTGAATCTAAAAATACCTGCTTGTGCAGAAGGCGTAAATTCTGTAGTAATATTATAATCTTCTAACCAAGTTGAATAGTAATGTGGATGCGCAATTTCTAAATCTTGATCCCATGCTGAAATTGGTTTTTTAGTCTCGTTAACATTCCCAGAAACTGGCATAATATTAAAAAGTAAATCTGACCTATGCTTTCTCGTCGTTAGTGGAAAAGAAGTAATTTGATCATCTCTGTAATCTTTTCTTTCAGGATACATACGTACCATAGAATTTGGCAAATGTATACGTGTTCTTGTTGGTTGCAAAAAAGGAGCAACACCACCAATTTGTGGATCTACATATTTTACATTATCCAGATTTTCTGATATTCTGTTTTCTGGATTACTACAAGAAAAAAAGAAAAAAGAAATTACTAGAAATTGTATACAATTAATAAGTTGTTTATTAAATACTAAATTCATCAATTAATGGATTTTTATTTCGTTGGATAAATTGGCTGTTTTTTTGTTAAAATGATTTCTTTACGCAACATTTTTGCTGCTTGTCCTGTTTGCCATAAATAATAATCTGAAGGCAAACCTTCATAAGTTAAAAACTTACTTTCTCCAACAGGAGGATTGTTATCTATTTTAAAAATACTTGTGCCTTCATCTATTTCATCAAACATCGCCACGTAAATTGTTTTTACATCGGAAGAAATTGCATTGTAAAATTGTCTCCATAAAAAAGCTCCTTTTAAACGTGGTATTTTATTAAATTTATCTTTACCATTTTTCATGTTATACCAACTGAAACCAGGAAAAACAACAGGCATATACATTAATCCGTTTTCAGTACACCATATTTGGTCTTGTATGGTATAATTTTCTTTGTGTTGGTCTGCAGATTGTAAATCATTGTACCTGCCTGGAGTCCAAGGATGCACAATATCTGCCAACTTAATAACTTCGTGTAATTTAGGATCATTAACAGCATCTCTCTCTAATGCTCTCCAACCCGTTGGAACACCTAAAAGCACTGCACAATTGCCATATCTCGGATCATTTTTAAAGAAATTAATCAACTCTTTAACATCTTCTAAAGTGTATTTTCTATTATTAAAGCCAACACCCCAAATAGATACCACCGCTTTTCCTTTATAGGTTAAAACATTTGGGTTTGTTGGGTCGTTTAATTTATATCGTCTAACCAATTGTTTCCAATCTTCTTTGGTAGTTTCTACAACATTATCTTTAGTAGTACCTGACAAATCGTACATTAAACTCAATACCCTATTATTATTTTTTGCAGCCTTAAAACAGTTATCAAAAACAGTATTATAATTATCTATTCTTTTTTGACCTCTAGTTAAACCAACCACAAATCGCTGTGCAAAAACGCCATCAATTCCGTAATCATTCATCCATTTAAAATGACGATTTACCGTTTTTGCATTTGCAGAACTAAATACATAGGCAGGTTCACCATCTTTATAAACAAATTCTGTTTTAAAAAGTTCATCTTTATCTAGTTCGCTTACATCTGGCCAAAAATCTACAGAAGTATTCCCGGGATTAAATTGTTTGTTGTTAGCATAATGTTTCCAATTTAAATTAGAGCCATCACCTTCTGCATTAAACCAACCTTGATAACCTGCTAAAATTTTACCTTCTATAGAATTGTTTATTTTAACGTTGGTTTTATTATCAATCTTTATATTTTCAATATTGCTTTTACAACTATTAAAAAAGAAAAGCGTTAGAATTGATAAAAATGAGATTGATTTGATTTTCATCTAAAAATGAATTAATTTGTCTTAAACTCTTCTCTTAATATTTGAAGATATTGTTCTCCGTAAGAAGTTGCAGATTCAAGTTGTGTTCCTCTATTCCAATCGTTAAAAGAATCAACTAAGACAATCTTGTTAGTTCCAGCAACTCTCCTTGCTACATTGCAATTTGCTCTAAACCAAGGCGCATCCTTATCAAACACATTAATATTACTTCCTCCATTTATTATTTTTAAATTTATAGATGGAGATATTGTAGGAATGTATTCAATATTATATTTTTCAAAAGTTTCTTTATGATACAACCATGCTTGATCCATGAATTTGTGAAAATTAATTATTCTATCATACAAATTCTTATTCACTGCAGCATAGGTTGCATGTGTAACGGCGTCAACTCCGTTTACAAACCTAAAATCATATCTTAAAGTTGGTGTCCATTCATTTTGCATACCAATTAAATATAGCTCAACACCAAGATCAGTTAACTCTGCCCTCATTTGCTGATATAGAGCTGCATTATCATCAGAATGTAAATTGTGGCTATTTAAAAGATACACCACATTTTTCCCATCAACTTTCATATAATTAGTTTGATCAAAAAATGGTGTCATCAATTTAAAATCATCAATAAACCTTTGAACAAGACCTTTTGATTCAATTCTATTATTGTTATTTAACCCCATGTTCCCAAAATTATAGGATAGTGCAAAATTTACATCTCCTGCATTTGGTGCCGCTTGTAGTTCATTAATAAACGTAGTGTCTTGATTGTTTTGATTTTGATTATTTGCAGATCTAAATTGAAAGATAAAAAAATCTATACCTGCTATTTGTGCCTGTTTTACATGTTCTTCATAAACAGCAGGATCTGATACATTAGGATTGTAAACACCAATAGTAGGTTCCTCAGGGACTGTACTTCTTCTAATAAACCTACTATACTGTGCTCCAACAATATAGTCTGAAGTTACAGATACAATAGGGATGTCATAATTTAAAAAAGAATCTTCTATTGCAATATTATCTTCAGTACATGAAAAAGATATCATTAAGATAATTAGTAGTAATATTTTTTTTATATTTTTCATAATATATTTATAGTATTGTATAGGTTATTCCAGCGGCAATTAAATCATCTTCTGAGTCTCCATAAAAATTATTTGCAAATTCTTGATTAAATTCAGGGATAATTGTTTCCCATTTTATTGGTGTATATGGTTTGTTAATTTTAATTTCACTATATAGTGAATTACCTTGCGATAAGTTGGAAACGGCTTCTTGAAAACCATCGTTATTTAATACACTTTCTGAAAATGGTGGATATGCCATTCTTTCTGGTAAGGACGCATAATCTAATCCAAGTGCTCCATCTGGTGCAAATTGATCGATAAGAGGCAGCAGTCTTGTTCTTTTCTGCATACACCATATATCATGACCTTGATTAAAACTAGCTAGCCAACGTTGTCTTGTAATTTTATCTAAAGGGTTTGTAGAAATACCGCTGTTTACCACTCCGAATAAATGTCTATCACCAGTGCTTGAAGTCCCCCATTTGATGCCATCTCTGTCTTTATACTCATTTTCTCCTGTAACTCCATACTGTTGAAAAGAAGCATCAATACCATCATAATAATATTGTTCTGCTGTTTTAGAGCCTCCCCAGCCTTTTAGTTGAGCTTCTGCTTTTATAAAATTTAATTCTGCATATGTAATAAGATTATAGCTCATATCTTGAGCCATAAACACATCTACTTTAGGCCTGCTATATCTTCTAGTTTCAACTCCGTTAAGAATGTTGTCATTCCCATTTAAATCCCATCCATCTACAGTAGCATTACCTCCAAGAGGTCTTCCAAAATATGGTAGCTCATATTCTACAATAATTTTTTCTGTTATAGAACCAGACTTAAACACCTCATCTCTAATAATTAAAGGACTTAAAGATGGTTCAATTAACGCTACTAATCTTGGGTCTCTGTATGTTTTTAAGTTTAATAAATAATTTAGATTAATGTAGGGAACTACATCTTGATTTGCAGTTATAAATATATATCTCCGATAATTAAACGACCAATTTTCTTCTTCTAGACCCCACTTTAGAGCAACATTATCTAAATTTTCGCTTAAAAGATTGTTTTCATTTGCCATAGCTTCAGAACCATGTTGCTGAGCCAAAGCAGGGAAACCTTCAGAAATTCTTAATGCAATCTTTAAGCGAAGTGAATTTGCAAACTTTATCCATTTTGTATTATCTCCATTAAAAACTGGGTCCTGCAAGAGTGCATCTCCATTGGGATCCATATTTTCTCCAGCTTCTTTTAAAACATTTAAAATATCAGTATAAATAAATTCTTCAGATGAATATCTAGTTGCCAGCAAACCTTTAGAGGCATCTTCATAAGGAACAGCTCCAAAAGTTGACACTAAGACTGAATACACATAACTTTTCCATATTTTTGATATATATACTCTATTCGTATAGCTTGGGTCGTCACTATAATTATCAATAATATCTTGATTATTTTTCAAAACATCTACATAAAACTGCCTCCAAAAATTATCTAGCCCTGATTCTGTATAAAAGTATCTATTAAATTGGCCTCCTTTACCACCATAATAACTAGCATACGTATTAAACATTTGGTCGTTCAAAGTACCACCAATTAAATCTAATCCTTTTTTTACAGTGCCTGCAAAAAGTTCTTCAGGTGAGGCTACTGAAATTGCATCTGGGTTTGTATTAATTTCTTCAAATTTGTTTGTGCATGAATCTAATATTGTTAACAAAAAAGTAAACAATAATAATTTGGTTAAAAATCTCATTTTCTTTATTTTTTTAGTTAAAATACTAGTTTTACATTAACACCAAGAGTTCTTGTTGGCAAGAAAGAACCATATTCTATACCCTGCCCATTACCAGATGTTGTACCTGATTCCGGGTCTATTCCTTGTGGTGTATTTCTATAAATAGTCCATAAATTTCTACCAACAACAGAAATTTTAGCATTCTTTATTTTTATTTTTTTAATTAATCTATGTGGTATGTTGTAACCCAAAGTAACTTCTCTCAATTTTACATAAGAAGCGTCATAGACAAACCTTCTTTGATCTTGAAGACCGTCATAACCATATACTTGTGGATTTAACCACCTTTGTGTGTAAATAATTTCTCCATTAGCGTCTCTTTCTGCGGACCAGTTTCCATCTTCATCTTGCACTCCTAAAGCTGAATTTTCATAAATTCTACCTTTTGGCCTATCGGAGTCCGCATAGTTATTTCCAAATAAACCCCTTCCTTGCCTTTCATTATTATTCTCTCCTAGTATTAATGTTGATAATAACCACTCTTCTCTTCCTTCTAGAGTGCCAGCGTGCACACCATGATTATAGGTTTTGGCCATTGTTCCGGAGTATAAATCTCCTCCCATTTTAACATCAACTAAAAAATTTAAACTGAAGCCTTTGTAAGAAAATGAGTTTCGTATACTCCCTATCCAATCTGGTTGTGCATTTCCTAATAATTGATTAGACTCCCAAGCTGCCCTTCCATTAGCTAACACCAATGGTGTGCCCGTTTCTGGGTCAACCAATTGAGAATTTCCTCTAATATTACCAAAAGGCTCGCCTACCTCTGCAAATACACCGACATTAAACCAGCTTCTTATTAATCTGCTTTCTACACCATCAAAAAGTGAAGCTACAAATGATTCGTTTTTAGACCAGTTAATATCTGTTGACCATTTAAACTTTTTGTCGAATAGTTTAGCAGATAAAAATAATTCCATTCCTTCATTTTGAATCTCTCCTGCATTCAAAAATTTCCCTACAAAACCAGATGTTGGCGTAGTTGAAACATTTATAATTTGATTGTTTGTAGATGATTTATAATAAGTACCATCAAAAGAAATTCTATTATTGAAAAACTTTGCTTCAATACCAAATTCTGTTGATGAAGTTAATTCTGGTTTTAACTCTAAATTTTTTCTTATTCTTTCTAATGCTACCCAATCTGTATTATTGTAATTACCTCCTTGGACATAGCTGTTTCTAATTTGATTAAAACCGGTATCATTCCCAACTCGTGCATAGGAAGCTCTAATTTTACCAAAGGTTAATATCTTATTTCTAGGAATAAACTCTGAAAATAATATTGTCCCCCCTACAGAAGGATAGAAGTAAGAATTATTAGCTGCTGGTAAAGTAGAGGACCAATCATTTCTGGATGTAACATCTAAAAAATATGTTTTTTGGTATCCTAAGGAAACAGAACCATATACTGAGTTTATTCTTTTATTATTATTGATAAAAATTTCAGGAACAAATTCATCACCATTTGATAAACTCTTAATATCTCTCTCAAATAAAGAAATAGCAGTTAATCTATTTCCGTCTGTTCTTACATCAAATCGATTAGCACCTATTAAAGAAACTAATGAAAAATCATTAAACTTCTTTGTGTAATTTAAGATTGCTTCATAATTCCAGTTTTGTCTTGATGTAGTTACTTCTCTATATAAACCATTGGGGTCATAGGAAGCACCTTTGTTATTAAACTCTTGCCTATCTACATCATTTAATGCACCATTAACTCTAGTTTTAAGTTCTAATCCTTTTAATATTTCCCAATTTAAAGTAATATTAGTTACAACTCTATTGGTAATATCCTGATTACTATTTTCAAATATATTCCAATAAGGGTTATTAAAATCTCCCTCATATTGGAAAGCTTCATTGTTCTCATCTTTGTAAGGAAGTAAATTAGATTGAGACATATTTGGCAACATATACATGTAGTTATTGGCAGGGTTTCTATTACTACCATTTTGATACATTCTATTGTTTACTTTTTGATGCGTATATATAAAACTAACATTAGCCCTTAACTTATCTGTAATATCTTGTGACATACGCAGAGCAATATTATCTCTATTAATTTCTTCCATTCTTTTAATTACATGATCTCCAATGGTTTTACCATAAGAAAACCTTAATGTATTTTTATCTGTTGCTCTGCTAATTGCAAATGTGTTGGTATTTACAACACCAGTCTGATATAAATCTTTTACATTATTTATATCTGGAGCATAAGTACCAACAGTACCATTATAATCTAGTACCTGCTGCCCTAAAAAAGGAGCTCCATAAGCTCTATTGTAGGAACCAACTGTTGGCAATCCTGTTGTGGCATCTAGTCTTCCCGCATTTTGTACTAATCGCCCACCATTACCTGCACCATAAGAATATTGATAATTTGGATATTCTCTGTTTGAAACAACAGACATGTTAGAATTGACATTTACATTTATTTTACTAGTACCCTTTTTAGCTTTTTTAGTTGTAATAATTACTACACCATTAGAAGCTCTTGAACCATATAACGCAGATGCGTTTGCACCTTTTAAAATTTGAATAGAATCAATATCATCTGGATTAATACCAGATATTGGGCTTCCTAGGTCAATATCATCTCCTTCATTCCAAACAGAAACACCTGCATCACCTGATGAACTATCTAAAGGGACTCCGTCTAAAATGTATAAAGGCTGATTGTTACCTGTTATAGAAGTTAAGCCTCTAATAATTACTCTGGTTGAACCTGTTGGAGTAGATGAATTTGTAATTTGCACACCAGCTGCTTTACCTGATAAAGCATTTAAGAAATTAGAAGACCTAGCCTCTGTCATGTCTTCCGTATTAACTCCCTGGGTGGAGTAAGACAATGATTTTTTATCTCTTTTAATTCCCAATGCAGTAACTACAACCTCTTCTAACTCTTCTTGAGATTCAGACAAGGTTGCATTTACTTTATTAGTTTCGCTATTAAATGGTATTTCTTTAGTAGCATATCCTAAATAGCTAAATTCAAGAATACCTTTTACTATTTCTCCAGTTGACAACACATATTGTCCATCTAAATCTGTTATGGCTCCTTTATTTGTTAACTTAAGTAATATAGTAACACCCGTTAAAGGCATACCAGAATCATCAATAACTTGTCCTGTTATAATTTTTTCTTGAGAAAAAACTATAATTGGAAATAAGAACAAGAGTACACTCCATTTAATTATTTTCATAGTATTTATTTAGTTGAAATAGTCCGTTTATGGTTATGTTTTGTATGTATATAAAAAATATTTTGTTTGTAAGTACGATATCAAATAAAGCAGTTTCTATTAATTTTGCTTTAATTTTTTATTAACTTCTTAATCTTTTTTGATAAAAAAACTAGAAATCTCACTTTAGTTCAGTTAAATATTCTGCAAATAGATTATTTAATTTTAAAACTGTTTGCTAATTAGCAACACCAAATTGCTTGTTTAATGGTACCCCATATACAGACTCTAATTCCTCTGTGTACTTATTATAAAACTTTGATGCTGGAGGTAAATTTAATTTAGACCAAAAGTCTTGTTTATAAGGAATGTCATAATCGCCCATATCTACACCTTTTAACATATTATCATCAACATCTATTTTCTTTCTATTAGTTTCTATACCCAAAACAATGACTTCGTGTCTCCACGTTGCCGTCATACTATTAGTCTTAACCTTTAAAAGTTTTTGCATATATGGCGTTAAAGGTTCTTTACTCTTAGAGGATCTATTATGATAGCTTAAATATAATTTGCCATCGTTATTCTTTTTGTAAATATAAACGGCCTTTTTCATTGATGTTTCTATTTTATAGATACTATAGGTTTCAATACCGATATAAAATTTAATGAACTTGTACCTAGAATTTTGATCTTTTTTCTTGCCTTCAATAATAACTATATCCTCACCATCATAAGAAGTATCTCCTATTTTTTTCCAATCATAATCTCCCTTATACAATCCCTTTCGTATTGGATGTTCTTTACTCAAAAGGTTAACAGCATGAAATTTTTGTTTCTTTTTAATAAATCGATAATCTGCAGATTTTCTGACTTCATCAACTTCTATCTCATAGAATTCTGGAGCCAGTGGATCCATATCTAATATCTTAATATAATGTTCAACTAAAAATCTTGAAGTATTATTTTCTGAAGAGAATCGACGATATAATAAGTTTAGCTGATGCGTTTTACTAACTGTATTCTTTTTAAAATTCTTTAGAGCCAATTTAAGATAATCCTTTGATGCTAAAATGTTAACTTCAGAAAGGGATACAATATCCTCAATAAGTACAATTTTCTTTTCTTTTTGGTTAATATAATCTTGAACATTTATTTTAAATGTTTTATAACCAATACTAGAAACTTCGAGTGTATCGACCAAATTACTTTTAGAAACAGTAAAAAAAAACGCGCCATCTTCATTTGTAGAAGACCCTATATACTTAGATACTATACCAATTGCAGCATAAGGTATTCCATAATCTGTATTATCTAAAACAAGACCTTCAACGTAGATTTCATCGTTTTGTGAAGAAAGCAATATTGGGATAATTAAAAGTATTAAAAACCAATTTATTTTTTTCATTAAATGTATTTTATTAAGTTGTCTTGCAATATGTATTCAAATAGCATTTGAACTATTTAAAAGCAAAGAAAGCATATTGACTTAATCATATATTAATTTTTCATTAATATATGATTAAGTCTTGTAAAATTTAGAATATTATTTTTTATCGAAAAAAAGCTTACTAAAATAAAAGGTTATAATATTGTTGAAGCTTATGTTTAACTTAAAAATCAATAAATAATAAATTTCTTTGAAAAGAACTTGTTATTAACTTTGGCCTTTAAGATATAGATACTGTTTTTAAATGCATTTGCATCTATAAATATCTCTTTTGCTATATCATTTAATGCTAATACGCGGCTTCCCAATAAATTATATATTTCTATAGTTACAGGTTTTTCTATTGTATTTAACAGCCTAATAATTTTTCTTTCTCTGTTATAGGATATTAATATTTTTTTAGAAAGTAAATTTTCATCTTCTACAGACAGAGTTACATTTGAATTCCATGCACCAGCATCATTTCCATCAGTTCCAAAATCTATAGGAGTGTCATCTCCATTTGGTGCTTCATCATATTCTACTTTTCCAGAGGTTTCATTAAAACGTAAATTAGAAGAGGCTAAAATTGCATCTATTTTAGAAGAGTCATACGTATCATCTGATTCGAAACCTTCAGAAATACCAGACAATGAATTTATAAAGTTTAATTGGACTACGGAAGTAATATTTATATCAGATTCCGGGTTCACGGTATCCCCTAAAAGATTGTCATAAATCAAGGAGTTTTTAATCTCGAAATTTCTATTTCCTTCAATTCTAATTCCTCCAGCTTTTCCTGCTTCTGCAGATGTTAAGATTACTTTGTTACCAAAAACAGTTATATTTTCTAAATTGCTGGTAGCATTTAAACCACCAAAATATAAACCTCCGCCTTGAAAAGTTGCTTGGTTATTATAAAATGTATTTTTAGACATTATTACTTTTCTACCATCTCCAAAAATATTTATTGCACCACCATTGGCTCTATCTCCATTTCCATCAATTTTGTTAATATTTGCTGCTGTATTATTTATAAATAAAGAATTAGATATGATTAAAGTTCCGTCTCCAGAACCACTAATTGCACCACCATTTCCTCTGGCTAAATTATTTTTGAAAATTGAGTTTGTAATCGTTACATTTCCTTCACTAAAAAATAGACCTCCACCAGCTTTGTCTACGCCTCCTGTAGAATTATCATCAAAAATACTGTTGACAAAAGTTAAATTAGAGTCCGTATTCATATTTATTGCTCCACCATTAATTGATGATTCTTTGTTTCCCTTAAAGGTAATATCTGAAAAATGAACATTAAGATTTGGTTTGCTAATATGAAATAAACGGTCTGTGCCTTGTTTATTTGCATCTGGTGAAATTATGGCATTATCTGTGCCCATAAAATTCATGCTTTTTTGAACTGAAATTTTAGAATTCTGAATTACAGCACCAGAGATATTAATTGTACTTCCTTCTTTTGCAAGATTGTAAGCTTTTTTAACAGTTGAAACGGCCGTTCCTGGACTTGTTCCTGTATTGGTGTCATCTCCAAATTCTTCCACATAATAATTTGTTATATCTGGTAAATTAGGATATGCCGGTTGTGCTGATGTTAGAGTAATTTCACCTCTTAAAGCTTCGCCTGCTTTACCTGTAAGCCATAAATAATAGTCGTTTGGTAAGCCTTCATAATTTGTAAATTGACTTTCTACTGATGAAGGTGGATTATTATCTACTTTAAAGATACAGGTACCTTCGTCCATTTCATCAAACATTGCTACATAAACTGTTTGTGAACCAGAATCTATTGCATTATAAAATTGACGCCATAGAAAATCTCCTTTTAATCTTGGTATGCTGTTAAGATTAGAACTCTGCTCTTGGCTTTTTTTTAAGTTTTGCCAACTAAAACCCGGAAAAACAACAGGCATATACAAAAGGTTTTCGGCATCACACCATGCTTTATCCGCAATTATAATACTTCGATGACTGTCAATACCACTGATATTACTATATCTTCCAGGCGTCCAAGGATGTACAATATCTGCTGATTTTATGACGTTAAGCAGCTGAGGGTTATTAACGGCATCTCCTTGTCCTGGAGTTCTCCAACTTCTTGGAACGCCCAATAAAACTGCACAACCATCGTTTTTAAAATAGTTGATCAATTCTGCTATATCGTCTAAATCGTAATTATCCGTTCTATTAAAACCAACACCCCAGATTGCTACCACAGGTTTTTGTTGGTAGGTTAATACATACTCTTTTGTGTTATCATTAACCCCGTGTTTGTTAGCCATTTCTTGCCAATGTTGTTTAATATCATTTACCATGGTTCCTGTTGCATTGGATCCAGATAAATCATACATAATACTAACTAATCTATTGTTATTTGCTTTTGCTCCAGCTATAATATTGTCGAATACAACAAGAGCATTGGCCCTACCTTTTGGATTATTAGACCTTAAATTGGAAGCAAATTGTTGAAAGAAAACACCATCAATGCCATAATCATTCATCCATTTAAAATGACGATTTACGGTTTTTATATTTGCAGAAGAAAACACTGTCGCTAAAGATCCATCTTTGTGAAAAAAAGGTGTTGCATATTTTTCATCAACATCTGCTTCACTCATGTCTGGCCAAAAATCTACAGTTACTTCTCCTGGCTCAAAGGCACCACTTGCAGTTTTATAATGCTGCCAGCCACGATTTGAGCCATCTGTTGGTGTATTAAACCAACCTTGATAACCCGCTAAAACTTTACCTAAAATTGAAGTGTTTTCTGTACTAACCGACAAATCTACATTGGTATCTGTGAATTCTTGATAAGGTCTGTTAGGAAAACTCAGCAATTCTGTTCTTAGTGTATTCCTTAATTCTGTTGCTTTTACTGGTTCTGTATCAAAAAGATTTACTTTTTCATAAGGGTCGTTTTTTAAATCGAATAATTGATCTTTTATATTGTATAAAGGATATTGAGCAGCTGCTAAACCACCTAAAGAAACATTAGGTATATAGTAAGGCACAGGCACTTGAGTACCATTTAGACCATTAAAAGTCTCTCCATTTGCAATTTTTGTATTGACTCCGTCAGGGTAGCGTACTGTAACGTATTTCCAATCTTTTGTTCGAATAGCTCTTGAATACCCCAACTCAAAAAAGAGATGGTCATGCACTGGTACTTGAGAATTATTCGTAATTACTTCTTTTAAGCTTGTACCATCTGTTTCAGAATTAGAAAGATCTACGCCAGCTAGGTCTAAAAAAGTGGGAGCAAAATCTATATTTTGAACCAACTCATTATAAGTTCCAGTCGTAGAAATGCCGTTTTTCCAATACATCATTAACGGAACTTTAATTCCGCCTTCATAATTTGTAGATTTTCCTTTGTTAAAATCTCCGTGATCTGAAGTTATAATGATTAGCGTATTATCTAATTTCCCTTTTTCTCTTAATTTATCTACAACAGCACCTACTGCATGATCAAACCAACGTAACCAAGCGTGCCTTGGATCTTTGCCAGAAATTCCATTAATTTCATTTTTAATTTGATCTCTTGTTGGTAAATAGGAATAATCTTGGGTTAAAACACCTTTAGAAGTCATATTTACATCAGCATCTAATCCTGCATAATATTCGCCATTCCTTGTCCAATAAGGTGAAGGCCCATGTGGAATGGTTTCACTGTAATACACAAAAAAAGGATCATCTCCAGCATTATCTATAAAATCTAATACTGCTTTGTTTTTATACTCAACATTATGAATATTTAAAGCATCGTTTTTAAGTTCTCTTAAATTTGCAGCATAAAAAGCATCTACTACATCAAAGCCAAATTCTTTCATGCGATTTGACCATTTATCATGATTAAATTTCATAGCATCAGAAACTGAAGATGTGTAAGGATCTGCTGTTTTTGAATAAGCCATAAAACCATTATTGCCTTCGGTATAACTCCCTAAGACATTATGATCTATGATATGAGATTTACCAATAAATGCCGTTTTATAACCTGCATTTTGCAGCTGTTTGGGTACGTTTGTTTTGTTTTCTTCTAATTCAATATTATTAGCAATTCTACTCAAATTACCTAAAGGAAAATTATTTATAAAGCTTGTACCCTCAGACCTTCCTGCATATCTTCCTGTTAAAATACTATATCTGCTTGGGCTACAAATAGAAGATGAAACAAAGGCATTGTTAAAAACCATACCGTTATTTGCCAAATCATCAATGATAGGTGTATATACCTTAGAGTCTCCATTAAAACCAAATGGTCTTGACTGATTTTGATTATCACTATCTCTCAAAGGAATTGAACTTTGATCGTCAGTCATTATAAAAACAATGTTTGGTTTATTCTGTGAAATTAAAGACCATGCACAAAATAAAAAGACTAAAAACAATTTATAAGTTTTCATTGATGCATCATTGTTTAAATTGAAGTTATTATATGAACAAAATAAAGTTTAAAAAACAAAACAGGGATTTTAAAAAATCCCTGTTTTGTTTTAAGCATTTACTTTAAAATGTAATTATTAATTTACTAATATTTTTTTAGAGAAAAACTTTTCAGAAGTTTTTCCTAAAAGAATATAAATTCCATCTTTTAAGCTATTTGCGTTTATAGATTGTTTGCTAGCTACATCATCTACAGTTAATACCTTAGCACCTAAAATATTATAAATCTCTAATGAAACTGGAGCGTTAATAGTATGCAAAACTTCTAAATTTTTTGAGGATTTATTAAAATACACTTTAAGCTGTGTTGCTAAAACATCATCTTTATCTAAAGATAAAGTTATAGTTAAACCTGAGTCCCAAGCACCAACATCATTACCATCAGATCCAAAATCTATTGGGGAGTCGTCGCCAGAAGCTGGTAATGTGTACTGAACAAAACCAGATGTTCCATTAAATGCCAAATTAGAAGATGTAAGGTTTGCTGGAGTACCTGTACCTCCTTTGATTCCTGTTATAGAACCAGTACCTTCATCTTGATTATCTACATTAGTACTAATCCATTGTGCTATAGAAGTCTCAAAAGTTTGTGTTCCATTAGGACCTGAACCCCAATCAGATGGTCCAGCTGCACCATTCTCCATTTTATTGTCATAAAATAAGCTATTAGAAACAGTAGTATTACCATTATCTGTTCTTATGGTTCCATAATCTTGGTTAGCTCTCGCTGTTGTATTTTGGTAAAATGTACAATTTGTTAGATTATTAGTACTACCAGCACTTCCAACATTGAACGCAGCTCCACCATCAGAATTACCAATACCAGTGGTTTCATTTTTATAAAAAGTAGAACCTGTAATCGTAAAATTTGCACTACCTGAATATATAGCTCCTCCTTTTGTAGCTGCAGAATTACTCTCAAAAACTGAATTTGAGATTGAAATCGAACCTGAGTTAGCAGAAATAGCACCTCCTTCGTCTGAAGAAGTATTATTTTTAAATGAGGAGTCTATAATATTCAAAGTTCCGTTGGCAAAAAATATGACACCACCACCTTGATTATTTGTTACAGAGTTACCAGTAAAAATACAATTATCAAAAGTAACGGTAGCTCCAGCATTGTTGCTGAAAAGAACTCCACCACCCGCAAGGGTTGTATTATAATTTGAAAATGTAAGATCTTTTAAAGTTACATCTATGGTAGTAGCCTGATTTAGAGTAAAGAGTCTAGAAGTACCACCACTTCCCGTTATAGTTGAGGTAGCGTCTTTACCTTCTATGGTAAATGCAAAATTTTTATCCGATATAGTTGCTGCTCCTACCGTAACAGTGCCTATCACTATAAGTTTATCTCCATTAGAATTTATATCTAGTAATGCATTAGCAAAATTTCCATAAGCGTTTTGTTCACTTGTACCATCTGAGCTACCAGCTCCTGTTGATGAAACATAAACGGTTTGTTGAGAAAACAAACTACCCACTAAAAATAAAGAAAGGCAGATTGTTAAAAATGTAATTTTTTTCATAATTTAAATGTTTTAGTTAAAAGTAGTTTTATTTTATGCAAATAAGCAACACAAACCTTAATAAATAATTAATATTTTATTAATAAAAGGTGTTATTGGTAAAAATAACGTTTAAATATTATGTTTTTAATAATAATAATAATAATAAAACTCTTTTCGTAATTATATGTTAGGCAACTTTAGTTTTAAGCCAATCAATTAGGTTTTTCACCTTATCAAAGTCATATATTCTTTTATTGACGTCTGTAATATTTACATCAAAACTTTGTTCAACCTTCATTATTATTTCTATAAACCCCAAATCATATAATTATACTTGTATGTTCTCACCCTCTTCAATTCCGAAGGTAATCATATTTATCGCATCTAATAAACGTTGCCTAACACTGCCTTTACGCAATGACTCTTCATCTTTTGTATATCCTGGTAATCCCAATGTTTTGTATTTTATTAATTAGTGCCTTTTTTTAGGTTGGCAGGATGCAGTCGAATCGCTAAAAGCAACCTATTCATTTTAATAGTTTTTAATTCTCTTTTTGGTAATTATCTTTACAAAGCGCCTATTTTTATTTCCCAATGATACTATTTTTTATCTTCTAAAATTATTACTTGAACTAAGTCTATCCATTAAAACATCTCCTGTAAATAACCAATATGCCATATTTATAAGAATAAATAGCATCGTAATCATTACTATTAAAAAACTAACATATGTGAATATTTTTTTCATTATTGATTTATTAAAGTTCCTTTTTTTTATTAGCAACGAAATACAGGCACGTCTAGAGTAAATTAAAATACCTCTTGTTCCTTGAATATTAATTTCTGCTGCACTTTGAATTACTAGCTTTTCAGATGGCTCACTCTTTTTATCACAATTAAAGGTTAGAAGTAAAATAGTAATCCCAAGCAATACAAAGCATACTATTATTTTAACTTACCGTCCGGCCTTTTAATTATAATTCAATTTGTTTGTGTTTTCTGTTTAATTAATATTACAATGATACTTTTATTGACTATACCCGCCATGACTTCAGAATAAATAGCTTCTTTAGCAACAGAAAATATAACATGTTTAGTTGATATCTTATTTATGGCGTTTGAGGTTAATTTAAATTCCCTATAAATAAGTTTCCAAGTCGTCAAAAACAAAAAGGCTAATCCTAAGAAAAGCCTTTTTGTAATAATATATTAACCTTTAATAACTCAAAGCTTCTCTTTTTTTGCACCGCGCAGTTTTTTAATACCAAAGGCCGCTGCACCAACTAATAGGATCGCAAGACCTCCATCAAGTGGAATGGAATCTCCTGAACCTGTATCATCATCAAGTGTTAATTCAGGTGGCCCTTGTGTTGGGGCTTGAGCACTTAAGCTCGTTGTACAGGTGATGGCGAAAATGATCGCAAGAGTACATAATGTTTTAACGAAGATATTTCTGTTATTTTTCATAATGTTTATTTTTGAATCTTAGTTTATAATTAATTTTTTAGTTGTTGTTGCACCCTTAGAAGTTAGGTTTACAAAATATAAACCTTGGTCTCTTGTAAAGCTGGTTTTAATAGATACGTTCTGTCCTGCAGTGAATCCGGTTTTGTAAAACAACTTAGCACCCAATGCATTGTAAATAGTCACTTCTAAATCATCCATTTGTTGTGGAATATTTAAGTAAAACTGACCTGTGTTAGATGGGTTAGGGTATAACATAATACGCTCTATATCCAGATTAGAAACTGTTAAGGCTTGTTGCCCAAAAACAACTGTAAATCGTTCTGCATCCATTGAAGCAGGAATATTATCATCTATGCTATAAGCGTAATTTACAGTACCATTCTGTGGTATTTCAGTATATACATCGGCGTAAGCATCAAATAAATAAGGTGCTTCACCTTGTACTGCTGTGCCTTCTGCTACAATAGTATAATTATTGTCGCGGTAGGTTGTAATGGATAACGTTATTTCATCGGTATCCACAGGCGTCGCTCTGCTCTCAATAGCTAATAAAGTACCATTATTGGAGGTTGAGAAAGTTTCATCCAAGTTTGTGAATTTAGGCGCATCAGACCCATCAACCGCATTATTACCAGCATCATCAAAAAGAACCAATATGCCATCTACTGCTGATTGATTGGCAGCTAATGCACTAGTCTCATATAAAGATAAGCGCAACTCACCTGTGCTTGCCTTTTTAGCAGTGGTTTTAAATACTGCAGTTTCCGATACTGATGTGTTTTTACTAGCTTGTGTAAAGCTTAATTGTGTTGCTCCTGGCGCAGCTGTATAAACCCAACCCGCTTGTCCAGCTTGTAAATATTGATTAGCATCACTTACGGCAGTACTTCCAGTAGCAGCGAATACAGCAGCATAAGCACCTCTAGTTCCTAAAGTTGGATCCCAAACCCAATAATACGTACTGTTAATATTCGTAGCATCGGTTGTTATCACTTTATTCATATCTACTGGCGCTTGGAATGGATTACCAACAAAGACAAAGCGTTGTTCGGGAACAGTAACATTAACTGTACTTGTACCAGCATTTTCTGAAACTAAAGTACCTGTAGCACTTAAGGTTGTTTCTGATGGTGTCGCGTTATTATTTGTTAAATCGGTAGTTCTATCACCTCTTACCAACATATGGTAGCCTTGCCCAGTCACTAAATTTGTAGCATCGGTATTAGCCATAGGTACATAATTGTATGCCACATTATCAAAGGTATACATCGATGGGTTACCAGAACCTGTAGCATCAAAACCATTAGCACCTGCAGTAGACCCTGTAATATGAGTCCCTTGCTGCCAGTTATTAGATATAAAGTTACTTGTAGTTACTGGTGTACTTAATTGACGGTATGCACGTCTTGCCGAGATATAACGTTCAACTGTTACATCGCCTGTAAACGTACCGGAACCTGAACCAATATAAGCAGAACCTGTAGCATCCGATTGTAAGGTCATGCTACCATCAACAATAACAGTTCCGTTATTAGTAATGACCACTGTTGGGCTTATGCTTAAAGAAGCACCGCTTGCAATGGTTAAACTTAAACCATTTGCTAAACTCAGGTCTTGACCTGATGTTAATACCGGATAATTGGTCAATCCACTTGGAATTGTAACATCATCACTAGGTGATAATCCTGGCGCATTAGTATCCCAGTTACCTGCATTGGTCCAATCTGAATTGATTGCTCCGTTCCATATTGCTGCATTAGTAAATCCTTCATCTACGTTTCCATCACAGTTGTTATCTACTCTGTCAAAGACTTCCGTAGCTCCTGGGTTAATATCTGCATCACTATCATTACAATCTGTATTATCAGTAACCCTTCCGTCTACTGGGTCTTCACACAAACTTTCTCCAACACCCGAAGCATCACCAAACCCATCGCCATCAAAATCAGGATAGTACGATACAAATGTTAAGCCATCATCAACAGAAGTATTACAATCGTTATCCTTACCATCACAAAGTTCAGGTGCTCCTGGATAAACCGTGTCATCGTTATCATCACAATCCACATCAGAAGTAAACCCATCACCATCATCATCATCAACAGGTAAAGCGACATCCACATTTGAAAAAGCCACCACAGACAATCCTGCATTTGGCTGCGTATCCAACCAATTAGCAATATTTTGAAAATCACCACTTGTAACATCTTCTCTTAAGGTAGCTGGATTAAACATATACTCTACTCTATCAAGCCCTACAAAATCATCATTATCATCAGGAAAACCATCTATAACCAAAGCATTTGGAAAGTCTACAACAGGGTTTTGTACCGCTGGAATAGCGCCTCCATTTTGACTTGGCGCTTCTCCCGACCCTGTATATAAAACTGAATAAATATCAGTAATTCCATCAGTAACATCATCATTGTTATCAGCATAAGCGTATAGCGCTTCACCGTTTGTTGAAAGGGCAAAAGACGGGCTATTTATTTGATTTGATGACACCATTGCAGTGCCACAATTTCCTGAAGAACAGCTTGCCGTAAACGTATTTAAACTTGTTTCTTCCAAAAATACTACAACGTCCTTATTTAGTCCACCAGCGCCAACTGTATAAATTACCACTGCTTCTCCAGACGCAAAACCATTAAAGGGAAATACATTGGTTGTATTATAGTACTCGTTATCTGTAAAATATATAATTTCTCCTGCGGAAATATTTTCAGTTGCCACAAAGGAAAAACCGTCGTTTATTGAAGGATTGGAGTTAACTGAAACATGATTTATTCCAACGATAACTACTTTTTGCGAATAGCAAAACGTAGCTACAAAAAGAGCAACCATTAATAAAGTATTTTTTTTCATAATAAGATGTTTTTTAATTTCTAGAAGGGTATGTCCCTTGCAAGGCGATGATATAATTTACTGCTAAAATAGGCTGTACATTTGTATGAGATTGATTACCTCCTGTATTACCCACAGTACTAACACTACTAGAATTGCTACCTAAGTATTTGTTATCTGTTGCCGTTGTACTAAAAGCATTTAAATGACTGGTTGCATGTTGTCCATTTCCAATACCTTCTTCTCCTGTTGAGGTATTAACTGCAATTTCTGTTGTGGAAGTTGCGGGATGGTTATGACTAGGCAGTTGGTTGATAGTTAATGTTTCATTTTCTGTTCCAAATTTTGAACCAAGTGTATGGTTGCTTAACCCAGGCCCTTGACCTTCATGCATGGCTATACGCCCTCTTAAATCTGGTAAGCCAAATGTGGTTCTGCCATCACCACCATAGGTAGTTCCTAAAAGAGAATATAAGGCAGTATATTGTTGAATTTGTAATAATTGCCCATTACAAAATGCCCAATCTCTTGGTGCAAAATTTCCACCAAAAATCATTATCGTTCCTATAAATGCATCCATCATAATTTTTTTATTTATTGCTCGTTACTATTTGAAAGGGAGACCCCATCTTCTTCATCCATTTTCTGAACCAACATCTTATCCTTATCAGTATCCGAAAACCAATAATCGATAATCTTTCCATAAGAACCAATAAACGCTCCCAATAATAATAAGAGTA
>UPTG01000721.1_pt1 | contig 26328 bp, 19 predicted proteins | sample 2160121 | NCBI WGS metagenome assembly UPTG01 (sample SAMN06266255, study PRJEB28933) | marine metagenome | isolation source: Columbia River Estuary | place: USA:Columbia River Estuary, USA | collected 2014-07-27
TCACGGCAGCTTTTTTAGCCGTTTTCTTCACGGCAGCTTTTTTAGCCGTTTTCTTGGCAGTCTTCTTTTTAGCAACTTTTTTAGCCATAAATCAATGGGTTGGGACGAAAAATCTAATCTTATACCATTTCCCCTAAAAAAACTGAGGATGGGAAACGGCCGGGTTCTGTAGTTATTTTAACAGCCCGAGGCAAGCTGATTTTCCACATCCATTTTATCATCTTTCCACCATGCTCTTGAAATTCCGCTCAAGCCTCCTAATCTGCGCCCTGCTTTATGGATCTTCCTTCAATTCTTGAATCTTTGCTCGTCGCCTCAGAATCTCCCCTCCCGTCACCCGAATTAGCAAGACTAGTTCGGGCCCGTGCCGCCGAATTCTCGGAAGATTCCATTACCGAGAACCCGGAAAACGCCCCAGCCCCCGATAGCCCCGAAAGGGTACTTGACCTCGAAGCTCTTGCTGAAACTAGCGAAAACGAAATCAAAGATGCCCTTGTCGAACTTAATAAAATTTATGAGACGAGTGGTCGCTCCTTCGTAGTCGCCGAAAGATCGAAAGGATGGAAAATCTACACCCGAGCCGACTACGCGGGGTTTGTGAAGCTTCTTTTCCCGGGTCGCAAGCCCGAGCGCCTCAGCCCTCCTGCCATGGAAACTCTCGCAATCATCGCCTATCGCCAACCAGTCACCAAATCGGCGCTCGAAGCCGTCCGTGGTGTTTCTTGCGATGGCATGCTGCAAAAGCTACTCGACCGAGAACTTATCAAAATATCAGGGCGTGCCGACCTTCCTGGTCGACCGCTACTCTACGCCACCACTGAGCTTTTTCTGGAGCACTTCGGCATCACTGATATCGAAGAACTCCCTAACATTGGAGAACTTCGCAAAGTTGAACTTCCCGATGGAACCGAAGAAGACAGCGACGACGAGAAACAAGAGCAAACCAGCTCCACTCAAGAGGCTGAAACACAACTCGCACTCTCCGCAGTTGAAAAACCAGCCGAAGAGGCGGCAGAAACACCCGAAGAAGCTGAAAAAGAGCCAAAAGCTGAAGATTCCGATTTCAGCAAAGAAGAATAACCACCTGATTTTATGCCTCTTGACGAAATCCGAAAAACGATCGATGCGATCGACACCCAACTGCTCGACCTACTTTCAAAACGAGCCGACGCCGTCCACATGGTCGGTGAAATTAAAAAAAAGGAAGACCTTGAGATCTACGCTCCCGAGCGCGAAGATGCTCTCCTCAAGTCACTTGCTTCTAAAAACCAAGGTCGTCTCCCCGAAAAATCGATTCGTGCTATTTACCGCGAGATTATGTCAGCCGCCCTCGCTCTTGAAGACGATCTTAAAATCGCTTACCTCGGCCCCGAAGGAACCTGGACTCATCAGGCTGCCATCTCCAAATTTGGCCACTCGGTGGAATACACAGCTCAACCAAACTTCGCTGAGGTTTTTGACCACGTCACTCGGCGCCACTCTAGTTATGGAGTAGTGCCGATCGAAAACTCCACCGAAGGTGCTGTTTCGTCCACGCTCGATCTTTTCGTTGATTCCCCTCTACGGATCTGTGCGCAAATTCTCATGCGTATCGAAAATGGACTTATGGCGGCTATTCCTCGCGATCAGATTAAAACCCTCTACTCACACCCGCAAGTATTTGGACAATGTCGAAACTGGATCCTACAAAATTTCCCCGATGCCGATCTAGTCGAGTGCTCTTCTACAACCAAAGCTGCTCACCTTGCCAAAAAATATGCGAGTGATGGAGCCGCCGCGATGGGTGGCCCTCTTTCTGCAGAGATGGCTGAGCTCAAAATGCTCGATACGGCCATTCAAGACCGCGCCACAAACACAACCCGCTTCCTTGTGATCGGCGAAAAAACCTGTCCCTCCACGGGCAAAGACCGAACCAGTATTCTTTTTGCCGTCCATGATCGGCCAGGATCACTTGTGAAAGCCCTGCAAGCCTTTGATTCATTCGCGATCAACATGTCGAAAATTGAATCACGACCATCTAAACAAAAGGACTGGGAATATATTTTCTACGTCGACCTTGCTGGCCACTGCGAGGATCCAGAAGTCAGGGAAGCTCTAGACACTCTCGAAACACACTGTTCTCTAGTCAAAATTCTGGGCTCTTATCCAGACCTCGACTAAATCTGCTGGTCATCCCTAATTAGCCTGACAAATTCCCTCTCACGATGCTTCAAGAAGGAATCCTCAACCCGGCTGTAAACGATCTCCTCTCACGGATTCGCCATACGAATACTTTGGTCATTGCTGACTGGGCTTTCCCCTATTGGAACGAAATTGAAGTTGTCGACCTATCTCTCACTAAAGGGATCCCACTTATCACCGATCTTCTTGGGCTTCTTAAAGAGAACTTCAAAGTCGGCCGTATCTGGCAGGCTGAAGAGTTTCTAGCAACTAACCCAAAGGAAATCATCGCGAACTACGACGCCCAATTCAATAACTTCAGAGGACTCAACCCAGAAGTTGAAGTCACGCGCCTTGCTCACAATGATTTTAAAAAACTAGTGCCAAAGTCCATCGGCCTCATCCGCACTGGTGATCCTACCGCCTACGGAAACGTCATTCTTGAATCCGTCTAATTCGCTTTCAGCTTTAAAATCAAAGCTTCAAACTTTGCTATGAAATCTGCAATCACACTCTCTCAAGTTCCCGAGGCCGCCGCCGGCCCCTTCGTTTTTCATCAATCTCTTCCCGAAGGCTTCTCCGCCGCTAAAAAACATGGCTATGATTCTGTAGAACTCTTTCTACCCGGCCCTGACTTTATTTCTACCTCAAAAGTAAAAGCTCTCGCTTCCGAACACGAGCTTGGTATCGCAGCGATTGGAACGGGAGCAGGCATGGTTAAGCACGGCCTCTCTCTTACCGATGTTGATGCCGAAGTCCGAAACAAGGCTCTCGACTTCATCATCCAGATGATCGAATTTGGCGGCCAACTCGATGCTCCCGCTATCCTGGGCTCCATGCAAGGAAAATGGGGCGGTGAAGTTTCTCGCGAACAAGCTCTCAACTGGCTAGCGGAGGCCCTCAGAACCGCCGGTGAAATCGCTTCAAAATACAATGTCCCGTTCATTTACGAACCTCTGAACCGCTACGAGACAAACCTCATCAATCATCTTGAGGAGGGAGCCAAATACATCGAAGATAACGCCCTCGATAATATTGTCCTTCTTGCCGACCTCTTCCACATGAATATCGAAGAGAGTGACGTCGCCCAAGCGATCATTGCAGCAGGCAAGCACACTGGACACGTTCACTTCGCTGACTCCAACCGTTCTGCTATGGGTTTTGGTCATACTAACACCGCTCCCATTATCGCCGCCCTCAAAAAAGTCGGCTACACAGGATACCTCTCAGCTGAAGTTTTCCCAAAACCAGACGCAGACACCTGCGCAGCACAAGAAATCGAAGCAATCCAGAGAGCACTCGACTAAGGACTATTCACTCTCCCAAAAATCTCGAGAGGGAGCTTTCTTCTGATCTCAGACGACCCTCAAAATCTTCGCCACTAGAAGATAGAGGGGATGCTTGCACTCGTTTTCCAGGCGCGCTGAAAAGTCCGATAGCCATGCCAAATTATCACCTTTGAATTGAATAGAATCCTCTCCTATCAGCGTGCTGTAAACTAAGAGCAAGAGAGCCACATGATCCGGGGCCAATGATTTGAAGCGCTCCGGCAATTCTAGAAATCCCGAATCAAGCATAAATTGAATCCTACCAGCAACTTCTAGGGAATTTTTTTCATCATAGGCTGCCGCGCGAGCCGGAGCAACTGGGTCTAATATAAAGAGTCGACAATATTCCACAGCAGCATCCTCAAAGTCTTGCGGAGCCCATTCCTTATCTAACAAAGAAGCCACTCGAGGCTCAATTTTTTGAAGAATAAGGGCGGTCTCTGGCTGTTGCAGGGAAGCGAGTAGCGAGGCATCAATCTCGTGAGCTAGAAGTGATGCCGCAAGTTGGGCTACTGCAGCCTCGGGAGTCATATCCAAAGACATCAGACCTTCTCTATCGAGCAAACATTGTCATACCAATTCTGACCGCCAATAAGTGGGGCCGGATTGATCGGAAGCGCGTCATTAATATGGACTCCTCCACCGATACCACCACGCTTCTTAGCCCACCAAACTCCATCCTTAAGCCGCCGATCAGCAAGTTTTTTACTCTTACCTTCTGCAGGTGAAGTTTCAGAGATCTTAGACTCACCTACGATGCCGTGCTCAAAGTGACCGACATGGTGGGAGCACATGACAACTCGCTTGTGCATCCCTTTCAGGAAGCGAACATGATTTTTGAAGCTGCCCATCACCCCTTTCTCACGAGCGCGGTAGGTAAACCCCGTCGGACGATAAACCGACACTTTCACCTCATCACCTTCAACCAGACCAAGAGTTTTCCCAGTGTCTGGGTGCATAAAAATCGGGTTGGTATGGATGATTTCCGCCGAGTATTTCCAGTGACCGGAACGACCCTGCGTGTGAACGTTCCACTTAAAGGTCGAGAAAATGAAACGGTCGTCGGGCAAATCAACATGTTCGGGAACCTCGTGCCAAGTCGCCAGTGGACTTGCGTTACCATCACTGAGCGGAAGCCCTACCGCCGTAGCAGCTTCAGGGAAGATTTCATCATAAACATTGATAACGCGATTGGGAGTCGGGAATCCACGGACAGCCTTGCCATCCTTCATGATTCCGACCGCTTTACCGTCTTTTTCAACAAGTGCTCCGTCAGCTAATTTGCCAGCTTTAAAGTTCGTGCCAGCTAGCTCCCCGTCGGTTAGGGGGCGTTCGTAAAGCTCGTAATCTTTGGGCCTATCTTTTTCCTGCCAGATGCCACGACGTTTAAATTCCTCCCAAGAAATCGGGAGCTCTTTATACCAATCTCGGTAGAGTGATTCATCATCCTTGTAGGTGAAATGCTTCTCCATACCTCCACCGATCTTATGAGCAAGCTCGCGAAGGATAACCTGAATCGATTTGGACTCGCCTTGTGGATCGATCAAAGGTTGGCGAATGCCCGTGTAGGGCACGAGACCATAACAGTTGGTTGAGTGATAATCCCACCGCTCCAAGCTAGTCGCTTCAGGGAGAATCATATCAGCTAGAGCCGATTGTTCACCGTATCCTATATCAATCGCAACGTGGAAAGGGATCAATTTCTCGTCCTTTAGAACTTCGCGGGCTGCATTAGCTTCGGGGTATCCAAAGGCTGCACCCAAAGTAAAGGACATGTAAACCGAAACCTTCTGACGGCCCTGTTTAATATAGGGATACACAAGCTGTCCCACACGCATCTGATACCAGTGCCAAGCAAGCGGATATTCGCTCGGAGTAGCGAGCTCACCGAAGTATTTCTTCCGCCACTTATCGGGAAAATTGCTTACACGGTCCTGTATCTTTTTGGGCAGCTTTTTAAAAGCAACCTCATCAAAACCCTCGCCAATCCCCCATGGCTTAGGGTCTGACGCCTTAGGCTCGGGAAGCTTCAGATTGGGTAAGCCTTCCTGCCCATACTTTCCGGACCAACCACGAAGGGATGAGAGGCAATACCCCCCTGGCTTCCCGACATTACCAACAAGCACGTCGAGCGTTCGAATCGCGCGGTCTGATTGCATTCCATTGTAATGTTTCGCTGAACCCCGGTTAGACATCGTACAACAAGCCGGGGCGGCGTTTGCAAATTCAATGGCAATTCGCCTGATATCGGCAGCAGGAACACCTGATTTTTTCTCGGCCCATTCCGGAGTATAGTCCTTCACGGATTTTCTAAGTTCATCTAATGAAAGATTCGCCCAACGATTCCAGAATTCCTTATCCTCAAGACCTTCCTTCAGGATCGTGTGGATCATCGCAAAAGCCACGGCACCGTCAGTCCCCGGCATGACCGTGTGAAACTCATCCGATTTACTTGCGGTCGCTGAAGGCCTGACCTCAAAGGTCACTAATTTGGCTCCATGATCAACACGAGCACTCTGCAATCGGTGCGCCATAAAAAGGCCACCTTGATAGGCCTCATAAGGATTACCCCCCCAGTTAATGACATACTTTGTATTCGAAAGATCCTGGGTCTCCCACTCAAAATCGCGACCATAAAAGGACATGAGCGGAGCACGGCGATTTGAAGAACAAATCGAGCGGCGGTTCAAGCGATGCGGAGTTCCAAAAGCGTTTGTGAAGTGCTTGGTATAGCCCTTCGTCTTGTCACGTCCGTAGTGAAAAACAAACTCCTCCGGAGTCCCATTTTCGCGAAGCGGCCGCATCTTTTCAGCAAGTTCGGTATAGGCCTCATCCCAAGTGATGCGTTTCCACTTTCCTTCCCCGCGTTTTCCAACACGACGAAGAGGATAAAGAATCCGCTCAGGATAGTAGGTATAAGAAATCATCCCCTGTGCCTTCGAGCAAAGGTTACCCTCGGTATTTGGATCAAGAGGATTACCATCGATTTTACGAACTAGGCCATCCTGCACCCAACCAATGACCCCACAGTGATTCGTACAGGCGAAACAAATAGTCGGAGTTGCTTTGGCCTTCGAGTAATCGAGACGACCAAGAACTCCAAAGGTCTTTCCGGAGGTAGCATTTTGAGCAGAAACTCTCAGCGGAGAAAAGCCACCCGCGATAAGGGCGGAACCAAGCTTGAGGATTGAGCGGCGAGTCAGATCAGACATTTACAAATAAGTTATTTTTTAAGATTGTTTTGCTCGTAGGTAACATCCTCGTCTTTAGGATCGAGCTGCACTCCGGTGTTGGCTTTCTCCTCCATCCACTTTTCATGGCTCACATAGAGAACCGAGGGATTTGTTTTCTCCTCCGCCTTCCACGCCTTTGCCTTTTTCTTATCGGCTAACTTCGAGATCCGTGACTCCGGGTCATCAAGGTCACCAAAGACCAGCGCGTCAGTTGGACAGTTCGAAACACAGGCTGGATCCAACCCCACCTCGGTTCGGTGAGTGCAGAAATCACATTTTTCAGCAACTTCCTTTTCCACATTGATCGAGATCGCTCCATATGGGCAGGCCTCGACACATTCCTTTTCAAGATCACAACGATTTTCATCGATAAAAACTCGTCCATCATCTTCGCGACGGATTGCTTTTGAGGGACAAGCTTTCAAACATGGCGCATCAACGCAGTGCATACAGATGAGCGGGGTGAACGAAATTTGTTTGTTATCAGGCTGCTCCAAATACCTTACCCGCATTCTAAAATTACCAAGTGGGACTTCGTTCTCAGTCTTGCAAGACACTGAGCATGAATGACAACCAATGCAGCGATCCAAGTCGACCAACATGCCGGATCTCTTGTGATTTAGGCGATATTCTTTGCCCACTTTTTCCCACGGTAAAACTTCCTTCTCGGACATCGAAAAATCAGTATTAAAATCTGCCATTTTTGGGTAGTTAAAAAATCAAAACTACCATAAAAATGAAATTTCTCCTGATTTTGCTTCCCCAAAATAAATCAGTCAGACAACTTTTCTAAAGATCTTAATTTTCCGGCATTTTCCCTGAAAAACCATGAAGACCAGACCTCTCGGAAAAACCGACCTTAATCTTCCCATTCTTTCCTTTGGAGCATCGTCTTTGGGAGCTGAATTTCGCTCGGTCAATCTCGATGAAGTGATGAAATCTACAGTCACTGCATTGGACCTCGGTATGAACTTCATCGACACCTCACCGTTTTATGGCCGTGGGATGTCTGAGGTAATGCTTGGCCAAGGGCTCAAAGGAATTCCACGTGATAGTTACCTTCTTGGAACAAAGCTCGGTCGCTACTCCGACATTCATTTCGATTTCTCCGCCAAACGCGTCGAGGAATCCATTCATATCTCTCTTCACCGCCTCGGCACAGATCACCTTGACGTCCTACTTATGCACGACGTCGAGTTTGTTCAACTTTCTCAGATCTGGGAGGAAACTTGGCCCGCACTGCTCAAGGCAAAAGAACAAGGCAAGGTCCGTGCCATTGGCTTTTCATGTTACCCAATGAAAACCTTTAACACCGTCCTTGATCAAATCGAGGATACCTGTGACTGCGTCCTCTCCTACAATCAATACACCCTTCAAAACACGGCCTTCGCCGAGAATCTCCTTCCACGGCTTAAAAAACAAAATATCGGAGCAATTAACGCCGGGCCATTTTCTGCCAGACTACTCACAAACGCACCACTCCCTGATTGGCTCAAGGAACCTGAAGAAGTGAGGGCCGCGGCTCGTGCAGCTGCAAAACTTTGTGAAGACAATGGTGTCGACCTTGCCCAGCTCGCTCTCCAATTCTCGTGCGAACACACCGACATTTCTTCGACAGTTGCCGGATCAGCAAATCCCGAAAATATCAAAAAATGGGATGAATGGCTCGCCAAGCCCATCGATCAGTCACTCCTAGCCGAAGTCAAAGCCATCTTTGCCCCTGTCAAGAACCTCGGTCACCTTGAGGGCCTTAAGGAAAACAACTAGAGACAGAGCTCTTTCGACAAACAACCTCCCCCCTTTCATCCTTCCGAGAACTCAACCTTCCAACTGGCCTCCACACCAAACTTGGCGCAACAATTCACCTCCCTTCGCAATGTCTTACGCAATCGAATTTACCAATCCCAAAGCAATCAGCTCGATCGACATCGCTGATGAAAAAGCTCCCGGACCCGGCGAAGCTCTGGTCAAAACTCATCGCATGGGTATTTGCGGAACCGACCTTTCCTGCTATCTCGGAAAATTTCCTTTTTTTGACTATCCACGCACTCCTGGCCACGAGCTTGGTCTCGAAGTAATAGCCGTCGGCAATGGGGTAACCAACGTCAAGGTAGGTGACAAATGCTCACTTGAGCCCTACGTTAACGATCCTGACAGTTCGACATCACAAAAGGGGAACAGCAACTGCTGCCCAGGCGTCCAGGTCATCGGCGTTCACGGCCCCGGCGGACTTCGCAAGGCAAACTGGACTGTCCCAGCGCGAAAGCTTCATGTCGGCAACAAGCTTTCTTACGACGAGCTTGCGCTCGTAGAGACTCTCGCTATCGGATACCACGCGGTCCAACGCGGAAACCCCAAGCCAGGCGAAACCGTTATCGTGATCGGCGCTGGCCCCATCGGACTTTCCTGCCTCGAATTCCTCAAGCTCATGCCTGAAGTCAATGTCATCGTGATGGACATGGTTCAGAGCCGCCTAGACTTCTGCGCCAAAAACCTCGGGATTGAAAATGGAGTTCTATTCACCATGGATGGATCTCACCTCAAAAAACTGGAGGAAATGACTGGCAGCAAGCTTGCCGATATTGTCATCGATGCCACTGGATCGGTTAAATCCATGTCTAGCTGTTTCGAATACGGAGGTTTCACCTCACGCATAGTCTACGTTGGCATTACCACGGAAAACCTCTCCTTCCCACACGCTCCCATCTTTCACCGACGCGAGCAAATGCTTCTCGCGTCACGTAATGCCCTCCCCGCTGATTTTGACGAAATCATCAAGATCATCGAGTCTGGAGAGATCGACACTAAAGCCTGGATCACGCACCGCCTTGATATTGAGGAAGTTCCCACTGAGTTCGATAAATTCACCGACCCTAAACTTGGTGCTATTAAAGCCGTGATTACCGTTAATAACTGAGTTCAAACCTTAGAACCTCTCCGCTCAAATTACCTCACCCTCCAAGGGAAGCCCGGTCGCATCAACAATCCTTGACCCGATCCAAAAAACTTCCAAATAACCCACCCCAACAACTCATGAAAACCTGTCCTAAATTCACCTTTGGTGTTGGCGATCGTTTCGCCCACGGAGCACACGCTCAACTCCAAGCCTTCATCTCCGCCAAAGAACTCGGGGTCGACATCTGCCCAACCTGGAACAAATCCAACCGTGAGCACGAGATCATCGGATCCGAGCCACAATCCACCCGCGATGCTGCCGACAAAGCCGTTACTGACCTTGGTTGGCCTGGCGAATACCTCCTCGACGCCGACCATATCAACCTCGGCACAGTTGATCGCTTCATTGCTCCATGTAACTTCTTTACTCTCGACGTTGCCGATGACATTGGCGAAGCAGCCGATCCAGCTGACATCGAAAACTTTATCCACAAGCATCCAGAACTCATTGGTTCCGTCACAGTTAAAGGGATCAAAGCACCCCTCGAAATCTCTCGCGAACTTGTCGAACAAACCGCTAATCAGTTTTTGAAGGCAACTCAGAAAGCCAAAGCGATCTATGATTACATCTTAGCAGCGAAAGGCGGCTCCGACGATTTTGTCACCGAAGTATCAATGGACGAGACGGATAAACCACAAGTTCCTGCTGAGATGCTAATTATTCTCGCCGCCATCGCCGATCAAGGGATTCCCATCCAAACCATAGCCCCAAAATTTACAGGCAGATTTAACAAAGGAGTCGATTACGTGGGTGATGTCGGGCAATTCGAACAAGAATTTAACGATGACTTAGCTATTCTTTCCCACGCCATCAAAGCTTACGGCCTTCCTGAAACTCTCAAACTCTCGGTGCACTCTGGTTCCGACAAATTCTCGATCTATGAGCCTATCAAAAAAGCCATCACCCGAACTGGCGCAGGACTTCATATTAAGACTGCTGGCACGAACTGGCTTGAAGAGGTCATCGGCCTCGCGACAGCTGGAGGAGACGCTCTAGAGCTTGCCAAAGAAATCTACGCCAAGGCTCTCGATAAAAAAGAAGCGCTGTGCGAGCCTTACGCCACCGTCATTGATATCGATCAGTCCCAACTTCCTAGCGCTGACGAAGTCAACGGCTGGACCAGCGAGCAATATGTCAGTGCACTCACTCATGACCAAGGCAACCCCAACTACAATGCAAACGTTCGTCAGCTGCTTCACGTTGGATTTAAAATTGCAGCTCAAATGGGAGATCGCTACCTCGATGCTCTCAAGGAAAACGACGAAGTTATTTCTGAGTGCGTCACCCACAACTTGCTTGAACGCCACATCAAGCCCTTGTTCGTTTAATCAACCAAATAACAGCACAAAAAAAGCGGCTCCGGGAAACCAGAGCCGCTTTTTTATTGATCGTGTACCAGTCCGATCCTCCCTACTGAAAACCGCAAACGCGAAATTAAGAAATTGAACGTCTCGGAAGAAAGTCGCACCAGTTTTTTAAAAAACTAACAACGACTGCTAGCCTCATCACACCTGATTTAAAAATCAAAAGTCCCCTGAAGGTAGACCAAGGTGCTACTCTCCGAAAGACCAGTTTCATCAACGAAGCCGCCAGGCATGAAGTGGGCCAGCCCGGTGTTAAAAAGCAATTGATCATTGGCCTGCCAACGAACACGGAGATCAATTTCTTCCCCGATATGCCGACTGCTGCTTCCTAAAGGGTCCCGTCGGCCCCCAGCTACGGCCGCCCCGCCACGGACCCAAGCATCAGTATCACTAGCGAGTGAGTAACTGCGAAGGTAGAGTTCCACCTTTACTTCATCAGCTGGTTTAAACGAGAGAGAGAGCGTTGGATTTACCGTATTCTCGGCAGTAAAGAAGCGACTGAATCCATAAAGGCCAAACGGAGCCCCAAACAGTTCGGTGAATCGACCGCTGTCACTGTCACCTGGATCATCATCACCACTTCCATAATTGATCCAAGCTGAGACTCGAGGTTTCCATGGGTGTTGGAATGTATGGCCGAGCTCTGCGTGGACAAAATAAGCAGAATGGTCTTTACCATCAAGATCTCCCCACTGACCTGAGATCGTAAGGTCATAATCAAAGAAATCATCATAAATTAGACCATAAGCATGAGCACCTGCCGTGTGTAACTTACGCTCTCTGGCTTGGTTTCTTTGATCATCCAAATAGAAGTAATAGGGCTCAAATACCAAAGCCGAAGAACTACCCCGGAAGGTGGCATACGCACCGTAGAATTCCCTCTCTTCCCGTGAACGATCATCAAATGAACCTTCACGAGCTTCGACAGGACGGGTCGCAAAAAAGTTGGCAACCCATGGCGACGTCTCCTCCCCAATTCTTAGGCGCACACCATCGAAAGTATTGGCGGAATTCCTAAAACGATTTCGAGCGACAAGACGGCGATCAACGGCATCAATCGTAAACCGTCCTACCTGTAGACTAGTGGTTTGACCAAGAAGACCATTTTTGGAGTAAAGCTCAGCATAGGCTTGGAGAAAATCGGTGCGATTGTCCTGACGCGCACTCGGGGGGAAATCAAAACCTTCGCGTCGCGAATCCTCTAATTCCAAAGTAAACCTGAAAGGATCGAGAACATCACGCACTCCAAGATAAAACCAATGACGACTAAAATAGCCACCATCGGACGGAAGAGAAGAAACCCGATAAAAATTGTCGAAATTCTCGATTCGGCTCCGGTGCTGAAGCCCTAAAAGTAGCCAATCATTTCCCCCGGTTACCCCCAAGAGATCATATCGATCACTCCAGTCGTTAAGAGTGGAGACATACTTCGGTAGCTCAGGGCTTGGCTTAGCTCCAATTGCCTTTGATGAAATGACTGAAATTTGCCCAGCAGACGAAGAAGCAAGCGCTACGCCGCCGATATAGATCCCAGTCAACAATAATGACCTAGAAACCCTTTGCAACCGTTCACATTTACCTTCGGCTCTTCCGTGTTCTCGAAATATTTTAAGCATCGCAAGCAGGCTAAATATATTTCCGGACTAATTTGAAGGATAATTTTCCCACCAGCGAAGTTCACCAGTAAAAAACCACAATCTCTTTGAGCACAAGTCCACCCCCAAGGAAAATTCGGAGTTGAGGTTACCAAATTCGGGCCCTAAACCAAACGGCAATCAGATAAAGTCGGAGCTACTCTGCTTCGTCCTCCGACGGAGCCGTTGGAAGCTGGGATACTTCATCAAGCAAGTTGACCACTTCAACCCCACGAACCGCAGATTTATCCTGACGAAACATTAAGACCGGAGTGTTCCGGAGGACCACCCGCTTGGACACCTTACCTTGGATGAAACCACGCTTCCGCTCGAGTTGATCAAGGATCCCAGGGGCAGATCCTCCAAGAATACTCACGAAAACCTTAGCCTCCTTGAGATCCTGAGTGACATCAACATCACTTACCGTAACAAGAGCGTTTTTCCACTCGAAATCACGCTGCAAAACGGCGCTAATTTCGCGGCGCAGCAGCTCATTGACTCGATCCTGTCGCTTTCCCATTATTCCCTCGTCCCTTAAAGAGTCTGATCTATTTTATCTAAAGTGTAGCATTCGATCACATCGCCTTCCTCGTATTCGTTGAAAGAGCCAAGACGGATACCACACTCAATACCCTGTTTCACCTCGTCGACCTCATCATGGTGGCGACGAAGAGTCGACATCTTACCATCGAAGACGGGTTGCTTACCGCGAAGAACACGAGCGTGTGCGGAACGGGTAACCTTACCACTCTTAATGACGCAACCCGCGGCACGACCCTTATTGACCTTGAAGACCTGCTTAACAGAAGCACGACCAATAACGGTTTCACGAACTTCAGGATCGAGCATTCCTAGCATCGACTCCTTCACCTGATCAATTAGTTCGTAAACGATGGAGTAAAGCTTCACTTGAACGCCCTCCGCTTTAGCCGCTTTGACCGCTTTGCCGTCTACTTTGACATTAAACCCGAGGATAATAGCATCGGCCGAGCTGGCCATGAGAACGTCGGACTCATTAATCGCTCCAGCCCCAGCAATGATAAAGTTGGCCTCCACTTTTTCCGACTCAATCTCCATGATCGCATTCTTAATGGCCTCCGCAGTTCCCTGCACATCAGAACGAAGGATTAAATTAAGCTTGGCCTTACCTGTCCCAGAAACAGTTTGGAGCATATCCTCCAGACGGCTCTTCTTCGGCTGCACGAGGCGATCTTTACGACGCTCAACCAGACGTTCCTCGGAAAGCTTTTTGGCCACGCGATCGGAATCCATTTCCACAAGCGAATCTCCCACGTTTGGCAGTTCCGCAAACCCAAGCACCTCGACTGGGGTCGAAGGACCTGCTTCGTTTACTGAATTTCCTTGATCGTCGATCATGTCTTTCACCTTGCCAGCGAAAGGCCCACAGATAAATGGTTTTCCTTTTTTGAGAGTCCCGCTTTCGACGATAACGGTAGCAGTTGCTCCGCGACCGGCCTTAACGCTAGCTTCGATGACCGAGGCACGAACGTTAGCTTTAGGATTAGCTCGGAGCTCAAGGACCTCGGCCTGCAACGCCATAAGTTCCAGCAATTCATCGATTCCATCACCAGTCTGGGCAGAAACCTTTATACACTCAGTATCTCCTCCCATCTCGGAAGGGACCAGTTCGTGCTCCATCAACTGGGTCATGACACGCATCGGATCAGCCGCAGGAAGGTCTATCTTATTGATAGCAACAATGATCGTTTTACCTGCAGCTTTTGCATGTTTAATTGCCTCTTCGGTCTGCGGCATAATACCGTCGTCTGCTGCAACAACCACGACAACGATATCGGTGACATCTGCACCACGTGAACGCATCTTGGAGAAGATGGCATGACCCGGCGTATCAAGAAAAGTAATGCTGCGATCGCCGTGTTGGACGCTGTATGCCCCCACGTGCTGAGTGATACCTCCGGCTTCGCCTTTGGCAACGCGGCTTTCGCGAATAAAATCTAACAAGGAGGTTTTCCCATGATCAACATGGCCCATGAAAGTGATGATAGGAGCGCGGTAAGCCAGCTGTTCTTCGGGCTCTTCGACCTCTGGTTCTGGCTCTTCAAAAACTTCTTCCTCCTTGTGAACCCCGCCACCTTTTGCTCGTTTTTCACGCTCAAAAACAAACCCGTGAGCTTCGCAGACTTTCTCAGCAATCTCAGGCTCGATAGCCTGAGTAGGAGCTACGAAGACCTCCAGCTTGATGAGATCCGCCATGATCTCGAAAGCCATCTTGCCCATCTTTTCTGCCAGATCGCTTACAATGATCGGGGGTTTTATACTGATGACATTACCATCGACCTCACCCTCATCCGTGCCGTCATCGGAAGAACCTTCAGAGTCAGCGGCAGGCTCCTCCACTGGGGCCGGAGTTTTCACGAAATCCGGATCAGCCTTATCCTCGAGACGATTGGAAATGCTAGGAAGGATATCCTTTCCTGAATTCTCTGTCTTACGAACGCTACTTTTCTTGGGCTGATCTTCCTCAATTCCCAGATCGAGGGCAGCCTTTTTCTTATCGTCCACGGTCTGCACCTTCGCGGCCTCCTGACGCTGCCGCTCGCGACGCGATGGCTTGGGCTTTTCGCTCAAGAGGTCGAGAACCTCCTCCTTTTTTTCTTTGTCGTCGGCCATTCTAATGCGGGTCTTTCGGTGGGTCGGGTATGATGATTTATCAGACGTGGAAAATCTTCTTTCTTTATCCTTCGGGGGCTTCTTCGGCGGGAACCTCGGCCTCTACCGTTTTCTCAACGGGGGCTTCAGAAAGCTCGGAGGCTTCTGGTCCGGCCTCTTCTCCTTTGGCCGCGTTCAAAATTCTTGTCGCCTCTTCTAGGTCAACCTCAATTGCACTCGCAATATATGAAGCAGGCATTTGGGCCACCATATCAACCGTAACACCACCAGCCCGGAAGAGCCTTCCAGCAGTCACATCATCGATTTTAAGATCTTCAGCAAGGTGGGTCGCAGCATCATCGACACGAGCTTCAAACTGTTCGTGCTGGCTCTCGTCCTTGCGGACTTGGACATCCCAGCCAGTGAGCTTAGAGGTCAAGCGAGCGTTTTGACCGCGGCGACCGATCGCCTTCGAAAGGTCTTCCTCGTCAACCGTAACATTCACAACACGGTTTTCATTATCGAGGCTGAGACTGCGAACAATGGCTGGCTTGAGAGCTTCAGTGACAAATTCGGTGACGTCCTCGTTCCAGCGAATAATATCGACACGCTCGTTGTTTAGCTCACGCACGATGTTTTTGACGCGCGCTCCACGAAGACCAACGCAAGCACCAACGGGATCTACTTTGTCATCGTGAGTATAAACCGCAACCTTGGTCCGATATCCGGCTTCCCTGGCAACAGCACGAAGCTCAATGGTACGATCAGAAATTTCTGCAACTTCTGATTCAAAGAGTCGGCGAACAAAGTTGGGGTGACTACGGGAAAGAATAATTTCCGGCCCACGTCCTTCGTTATCAACGGAAACAACGTAGCAGCGAATCCGATCTCCAACCGAGTAATCCTCCGTGCCAACCCGCTCCTTCGAAGGCATCCGAGCCTCAAACTTTCCGAGATCAACCATGACATCACTCTTTTCAAAACGGCGAACAGAGCCACTCACAATGTCGCCAGCCCGGTCCTTGAATTCGTCATAAATCTTCTCCTTCTCAGCCTGACGCAGACGCTGCATCATAGTCTGCTTAGCAGTCTGCACCGCAATTCTCCCGAAGTTTTTGGGAGTAACATCGAAATCAAGACGCGAACCAATCTCAGAGGTATCCTCTTTCTTTTTGGCAATGCCAACCGGCACTTCGTTAAACTTATCAATGTAGTCATCATCTGCGACGACCTCTAGGCTGGCAAAGATACGAGTATCACCTTTCTTCTCATTAATTTCGGCACGGAGAGACTCGATAGCGTCAGCGCCAGGAACCATTTTGCGATAGGCTGAGCAAAAAGCATACTCGAGGGCCTCGACCACGCGTTCGCGTTCGATAGCCTTTTCTTTTTCATAAAACTCGATGAGGGCAACAATGTCGGTGGTCATTTCCAGATTCGTGGTTCCCTGAGACCAAAAAGAGCGGGTTTGAAAACCCACTCCAAACGATCGTCAGAAGTTGTTGGGAGGATCCCTAACGTGCCCCGCTAAAAAAAACAAGCCCTAATCAGCAAGAGAGCGCCATCGAAGTTTCCTGACTTTGGCCTCGGTTTGCCATGCCGCAATGCCCATCGGAGCGCAATATTCAATGACCCCTGCCCGGAGTCCTAATTTACGGCCTTCGGTCGCGACATCCACCACCTGCTTACCGTCAATAAAGGCTGAGAGTCTCCCCTTTTCCACAACCAGTCGGATAGCATACCACTGACCTTCTTTAAAATTACCATAAGTGGTTGTTTCGTTCTCCGAGGCATCCATCCCATCAATCGAGGAAATCCCGACCGTTCCTCCACCCCAGCCCCCAACAATGAAAGTAAGACACTCATCCTTTGACGAAACCGGAAAAGTCAATCCACAGAAAAAATCCGAACCCACCTCCTTGAGGGCTTCCAACTCAAGTTCATAGGGCATCTCGGGGAGTTCTCCGCTAAATTGTGAACCAGTAAGTTCGACTCCGGCTTCGAGATGGAGCACCCCATCAGACCATTGCGCCGTTCCTTCTCCGCCAAATTGAATTTCATTCCAATCGACCCCTTTTGCCTCGACCCATGGAAGCTGCCCCATTTCCTCACTAGGCATAGATTCATGGCGATCACAACTCACGAAAAACATCCCCGCCAAGATATAAACTGCTATCTTCATTTCATACTTTCGGTTGGAAATCGCCTGATCTTTCGGACAATCCCGTAATTGCCGACAGTTTCAACATACAAGTCCCCTTTGATTCCACTGTCATATCAACTTTACCGAGTGCACTGACCTCGAAACCAACGAATTATCGCCTTCAATTTTGAGGACATCAATCCTAGAGGAGCTTACCAAGGCTCGCTTGAAATTTTCCAGATTCGTCCGGCGTAGACTAGGTGCCATTAAAGATTATGCCACGCACACTTCTTCTTGCTCTCTTCGCCTTTCTGCCGCTCAACGCTCAACTCGTCCCTTCCAATCTCGACAAAAGAATCACGATTCCCGAAGGCCTTACGCTCAATCGCTTTGCCGATAAAAATCAGGTCCAAAACGCCACAGCGATCTGCATCGATGCTCAAAACCGCGTCTACGTTGCCGAAACCAATCGCTGGCGCGTTCAAGTCCAGGACATCCGTCATGGCGGTAAATACCTGCGAGATCGGGTGAACGGAGACATTTCCAATATGACTCTCGATGACCGCACCGCTTTTCACAAAAAGTGGTCCGGGAAGCAAAACGACTTCCTGAAGTGGGAAGAGTTCACAAAAGATTCAGAGGTCATTAAGCTACTTGAAGACACCGATGGCGATGGCGTCTCTGACAAAACAACTATTTATCGTGGTGATTTCAACGCCCCACTCGCTGGCCCCTCCGGCGGACTCATTGAAAAAGACGGCACCGTCTACTTCGCAATGATTCCTGGCGTTTACAGCCTCAAGGATACCAACAACGACGGAAAAGCAGAGGAGGTTAAAACGCTCGTCAATGGTTTTGGCGTCCGCGTCAGCTTCTCCGGCCATGATCTCAACGGCTTCGCCTGGGGGCCCGACGGCAAACTCTACTGGTCGATTGGCGACCGTGGTTACCATGTCGAGCAGGATGGCAAGACCTTTGCCCGTCCAGACTCCGGCGGCGTCTTCAGAGCTAACCCCGACGGCTCTGAATTTGAGGAGTTCTACATCAATCTCCGTAATCCAAAAGAGATTGTCTTTGATGAATTCGGCAACCTATTCACTGTCGATAACGACTACGACCAAGGAGATCGTGAGCGAATTGTCTATCTCGTCGAACATGGTGACTCCGGCTGGAAAATGGGGCACCAAACCATGGTCTCCTTCGGTGGCTCAGTCTACAATCACATTGGCGGAAAGCCTCCACGTAAAGAAGATCAGATCGATGCCTGGATGAACGAAGGCCTTTGGAATACCCGCCACGACCGCCAACCCGCTTACATCAACCCACCGATTGCTTATAGTTCGAATGGCCCTTGCGGCTTGGCCTACAATCCCGGCATCGTAGGACTACCCGGAAAATTTGACCGCAACTTTTTCGTTGCTAGCTACGTCGCCGGCCCCGGTCGCTGCCTCATTGAACGCTTCACCCTGAATCCCGACGGAGCCAACTTTAAACTCGGCGAACAGACAAACTTTCTTAAGGGAATCGCCCTTACCGACCTAGACTGGGGATATGACGACAAGCTCTACATTGCCGACTACGGCGGTGGCTGGACCAAATCTGGAAAAGGCAACGTATACACCCTCGCAGACGACTCGAAGCTCAAGTCAAAAGGGATTACAGAAATCAAAGATCTTTTTGCAAACGGCATCCCCTCCCTTAAGTCAGACAGACTCTTCGAGCTTCTGGCCCATCCTGACCAGCGGGTTCGCCAGCGTGCTCAATTCGCTCTCGCAGATCAAGACCTCGATTCGCTTCCTCTATTTGAGAAAGCAATCGAGCCAAACCAACCACTCATGCGCAGAATCCACGGTATTTGGGGGATCGGTCAGCTTGGCCAGAAAAACCCTTCTGCACTGAACTCCCTTGCTGGCTTAATTGGCGACAAAGAAATGGAAGTCAGGGCTAACCTTGCACGCACTCTTGGTAATCACGGCAAGCACCTCGCCCCATTCCGAAAGACTCTGATCGCAATGCTCGAGGATTCCTCACCACGTGTCGTGTCACTCGCGGCCATTGCTCTCTCCAATCATGGTCACAAGGACGCAGTCGAACCAGCGATTGAGATGTTAGAGAAAAACGACGATAATGACGTTGTTGTCCGTCACGCTGGAATCATGGTTCTTACTAAATGTGGCGAGTTTACACCCGATTGGAAACACTACGATCATCGCTCGACAGCAGTCCGCCGCGCCATCGTTATTGCCCTTCGTCGCCATAAATCTCATCTTCTCGAAACCTACTTCGCCGACCGCGATCAATCAGTCCGTCAGGAAGCGATTCGCGCTGCTTACGAAATGGATGTTCGTGAAACCTATCGATCACTCTCAAACCAAGCGCACAGCCTCGCCCTAAGAGTCTCTCCTGAAATCAAATGGCATCCTCTGACAGCCCGAAGAGCAATTTTTGCAGCTTGGGTTTTAGGCCAAGAAAAGGACGCCGAAGTAATCGCAAAAATCGCAGCCGACCCAAAAGTTGATTTCCGGACTCGAAAAGACGCGCTAATCGCTCTCCTCGAATGGAACAACCCACCCGTCCCAGATCCTGTCACTGGATTCGCCCGGACTCTTCCTAAGAATCGGATCAAACTAAATTCTAGTATCATTAAGGACCTTGAGGGTCTCCTTGATGGGGTTGACAAAAGCTCGATCGAGCTCATTCCCCGCGCCCTCATTCTCTCCGAACAGGATCAGATCCCTCTCGGTGAACTTCGACTCACCCGATACCTAAAGAATGCAAAATACCCCGAGGAGGCCCGTGTTAAATCTATGAAGCTTCTCGCGCCGCTCAAAGAATCGAGTTCCGTTTGGCCGTTCACACTTCAGGAACTTTTCGCAGACAAGAGCGACAAAGTCCGAAGCATGGCGAGAGAACTTCTCTTCAAGAACGATCCCGATCGCGCTACCGCTCAACTTGGAAACCTTCTTACGAGCAAGGACGCAACCTTGAAAGAAAAGCAACTCACTCTGCAAACTTTGACCAAGCTCAAAACACCCAAAGCCAAAGAGATAATAAAGGTTGCTCTCGATCAACTAGCTGCCGGAAAATCCGAATCAGGACTCGCACTGGACATCGTCACCGCTGCCGAAACAGTGGCTCTTTCACTCGACAAATTCCGTGCTTCCCTCGCCAAGGACGACCCAAATGCCGAGTGGAATCTCCTCTGTCGCGATGGCGGAGACATCAGCTTGGGAAAAAAAGTCTTCTACGAACACGGAGCAGCTCAATGTCAACGCTGCCATACCATGCACGGAGTTGGCGGGGACGTTGGCCCTGAGCTGGGAGCCATCGGTAAAAAACACGATTCCACCTACCTGCTACGTTCACTCATCAATCCTGGAGCCGAAGTTGCTGTCGGATACGGCCTTGGCACGATCACCCTGAAAGATGGCACCGAGATCAGCGGCAACTTCATGCCGGATGACAAAGATGGTAATGCCATGATTAAATTTGCCGAGACGACAAAGATCATCAAAAAATCAGATATTGCCAAAAAGAGCAAACCAGTCTCCGCAATGCCCCCAATGAATGGCCTGCTTAGCAAACAAGAAGCTCGCGACCTGGTGGCCTTCCTCGTTTCCTGCAAGAAGGACAAGACGGATGAGGGACATAAATAAAATACGAGACGAAGAAGCCATTCCTCCATTTGGATTGCTTCAAAACAGGAAACACTTCTTCAAGATCTAGTTTTTGAAATGGCGTTATGAATGATGCCTGAATAGCATCGCGCCTCCCGTGAACAAAATCCTTAAATGCACCATCATCATTGGAGCCACCTTCATGGCTCAAGTTACTCTAGCCGAAGATTTCGTCTCCGAAGCCACCTCCCCACAACGCCTAGTCGTTAAAGAAGGGTTCGAAATTGAGCGGCTCTACTCAGTTCCCAAAAAGGATTTCGGTTCTTGGGTCGTCCTTTGTGAAGACGACAAAGGACGGCTTATCGCAGGTGATCAATACGGCTCACTTTACCGCTTTGACCGCCCTGCCTCAGGAGAAACCCTCGACGATAAAGACCTCGAAAAAATTGATCTCGATATCGGTCATGCTTGGGGGCTCTTGTACGCCTTCGACTCGCTTTATGTCGTGGTGAACGAAAAGAAGCACAAGGGCCGAGGTCTTTACAGGATCCAGGACACCAATGGCGACGATAAGTTTGACAAAGTCACCTTGCTCAAAAAGTTCCAGGAAGTAGGAGGCGAACACGGGCCTCATGCCGTGGTTCTCTCGCCAGACGGTAAATCGCTTTACGTGGCCTGTGGAAACCAAACCGCTCTCCCCGATTATCAAAGCTCCCGCGTGACTGAATGCTGGAGCGAAGACACACTCCAGCCGCGGGTCTACGGTCGCGGGTTCATGAAAGGGGTTGAAGCTCCCCGCGGATGGATTTGCAAGACGGATCCTGAAGGGAAAAATTGGGAGGTTGTCGCGACTGGGTTTCGAAACCAATACGATATCGACTTCAACCTCGAAGGAGAGATGTTCACCTACGATGCGGATATGGAGTGGGATATCAACACGCCTTGGTATCGCCCCACACGCATCAACCACGTCATTAGCGGGGCCGAATTCGGCTGGCGAAATGGTTCGGCAAAGTGGCCTGAATATTACAGCGATAGCTTTGGTGCTGTCGTGAACGTCGGCCCCGGATCGCCCACTGGGGTAACCTTTGGAACCGGAGCAAAATTCCCGACCAAATATCAGAAGGCTTTCTTCGCCTGCGACTGGTCTTATGGAAAACTCTACGCAGTCCACCTCAAGCCAAACGGCTCCAGCTACACCGGAGAAGTTGAGGAATTCATCGCCGGCCAACCCTTTCCCCTCACCGATCTTTGCATCAGCAAAAGAGACGGTGCAATGTACATCGCCGTTGGAGGCCGCAAGGTTCAGTCGGGAATCTACCGAGTTACCTACACAGGCACCGAAAACACCGCTCCCGCCAAGCCACGTATCGAAGGAGCCAAGGAACGCACTAAGCGTCAAGCCATCGCTGAATACCACCTCAAGAGCGACGCCTCTGTTGTTGATGAATTTTGGAAGTACCTTGGCAGCGACGACCGTGCTCTTCGCTTCACCGCTCGTACCGCCATCGAAAAAGTGCCCACCAAGTATTGGACGAAAAAAGCCCTCGATGAGAAAGACCCCTTCACCAAACTTGGAGCCCTTATTTCTCTAGCCCGTCTTGGAAACGAAAAGATCCAAGGAGCACTCGTGGAATCACTTCTCACGTTCGACTACAAGTCACTCAGTCAGCAGGAACGTTTTGACCTTCTTCGTGCCTATGGACTCACTTTCGTCCGTATCGGCGCCCCAATCGAAAAACAAAGAGTTCAAGTCATCGCCCAACTCGATGCCCACTTTCCAGGGGATTCAGCTTCCGAAAACATCGAGCTCTCAAATGTTCTGGCCTACCTTCAGGCCCCCGACATGATCGCACGCTCGGTTGAGTTGATAACCAACGCACTGACCCAAGAAGAGCAAATTGCCATCGCTAAAAACATTCGCTTTGTGCAGGAGGGATGGACAGACGATTCCGAGAAAAAACTTTTCATCTGGTTCACCCGAGCCGCCGGCTACAAGGGTGGTGCAAGCTTCAGCAAATTCATCAACGAGATCAAAAAAGACCACCTCGCCCGTCTCTCTACGAAGCGAAAGAAAGTGCTCGCGTCTATCATAAATGCCAAGCCCGTCACAAAAAACCCCCTTAGCAGCAATCGCCAGCTTAAGTTCGTCAAAAATTGGCAGATGAAGGATCTCACTCCCCTTCTTGGCTCTGGACTTGAGGGCAACCGGGACTTCAAAAACGGCCGCGAAATGTTCGCTACTGCGACCTGCTACGCGTGTCACCGTTTTAACGAGGAAGGGGGCGGGATCGGGCCCGACTTGACCAGTGCGGGCGGCAAGTTTAGCCCCCACGACCTACTTGAATCTATTATCGAGCCAAGTAATGAAATCAGTGATCAATATGGATCAATCACATTTACCCTTAAGAATGGAGAGCAAATCATCGGCCGTATCGCAAACCTCAAAGGAGATGATTACAGAATCATAACGGATCTCATGGCTCCCAGCGCCATGACTATTATTAAAACCAGCGATATTAAATCGTCGGAGCCTACCAAGTTCTCGATGATGCCTCCGGGTCTTCTTAACCTGCTGGAAGATGACGACATTCTTGATCTACTCGCTTACATCTTATCCAGAGGAAATAAGCACGATCCCCTTTTCCTGAAATAGGGATTCAGATGTTCGAGGACCCGCTAATTTTGAGCTTGTTGGATCAGACCGTAGAGGGCAACGTAACAGAGTGAAAATTAGGGATTTACTTCTCATTATATGCTTTCCCCTCACTGCGGTTTTTGGAGAGATGCGGACCTACGTCAGCAAGGATGGCAAAAAAACCTTCCGCGGTGAGCTCATTGAGTATGAGTCCTCGACAAGAAAAGCGAAGATGCGCATCGCGCGCGGCAAGGTCCTTACCTTCCCAATCGAGATTCTTTCGAAGCAAGATCAAAAGTATGTGGAAGAGCAAGGCCCGATTGTTCAGGCCAAAAAAGCCCTTTCTATCGACACCAAGCATTACAGTAAAAGGACTGAAAAGAACAAGCCAGCGCAGGGGCAGTGGCACTTTGAAAAATACGATCATAATTACATCGTCACAGTGGAGAATAACCGTGATGAGATGCTCAAAGATGTGACGGTCGAATATCTCTTTTTTGTAGAGCGAAATCGCCGCCAGTATCAAAACAAGATTGAGAAGATCTCTGGCTCGGACACGATCGACCTCGTCCTCTCAAATGGGACTGAAACTATCACTACTAAGAGCGCCAATCTGGAATCTTGGAGTGATAATCCAGTAATGCCCTCAGGCGGCGGTGGTGGATGATGTTTCACCGAAGATCCCTACGGTCTGTGGGGAACATTCAATCAGCGCCCGATCATGGTCAAAGGGGCTGAAAGTAAATATCGTGATAAGCTTCTTGGTCTGGTTGTTCACTTAAAGGTGAATGGTGAAATCATCAAAACCGGCGCAAGTAACGACAAAGTTCTAGCTTTGTCCGAAGAGACCGAGTGATTCTTTTCAAACTGGTTTCAGTTCAAAAGGCCCGATCTTTGGATCCAAGCTCCTCTTGAGAAAATTCCCCCTGGGGGGCATCGATAAATAAATCGCCGGGCGCCCACCCAAATTAGCAGGGCGCCAATTGTGTAAGCCCGGGGATTGCGTCTGCCCTCTGATTGTGCCAATCTGTCGCAGCTTTGAAATCTGCGGTCCTCGACAAAATTCTTTCACGGCTCGACCAGATCGAGCCAGGAGAAGTACAGGCGCTCCTTTCTAGGCTAGTTCGTGAAAAAGGCTTCCTCCAGAAGGTCTTCGAAGCACTTCAGGAAGGCGTTCTCCTCCTCGATACCTCAGGAGGAATTAGTTTTATCAACCATGCCGGATGTCGGTTTTTTGGCACCACCCCCGAGGAAGCCCAAGGCAAACCCTTGGACGAGGTGGTCCGCGGCGTCGATTGGACAAACTTGATGCACTCCAATCGCCGAACAGTAAGCCGAGATCTTGAGGTTTTTTATCCCGAAAACCGATACTTGAATTTTTATCTCTCCCCGGTCGCCGAAGAAGGCGAAGCTGATCTTGGACATGTCATGTTGGTCCGGGATATTACCCGCTCTCGCGAAGAAGCCGAAAAAGAGATTGAATCCGAAAAGCTCAATGCACTCACTCTGCTGGCTGCCGGAGTAGCCCATGAGATCGGAAACCCACTTAATTCTCTTTCACTTCACCTCCAACTTCTTGAACGCCGTATCTCAGACCTCCCCGAAGGCGACCAAGAACCACTCCAAAAACATCTCGGTACGGCCCGCACTGAAATCGGACGGCTTGATACTATTTTGAAGCAGTTCCTTGAGGCAATGCGTCCCACTAAACCTGAACGGGAACCCACGGAACTCCACGAGTTACTCGAAGAAAGTCTCCTCGCTCTTAGCCCAGAACTTGAAAGTCGTAAAATCCCAGTGAAGCTCGATTTGGCTAAGGATCTACCCTCTCTCGACCTCGATCCAACCCAAATTAAGCAGGCGTGTTATAATGTCATCCGAAATGCTTATCAGGCCGTCGAACAAAATTCAGGTGAGATTCTGATTCAAAGCAGCGTAACAGAGTATGAGGTTCGCCTTGCGATTTCGGACAATGGCAGTGGCATTTCACCTGAGGCGATGGGCGCAATGTTTGAGCCATTTCGGACTACCAAGGCCGAAGGAACAGGGCTCGGGATGCTCATTGTCCGCCGTATCCTCCGCGAACATGGCGGAGAATTAGAAGTTGAGAGCGAGGAAGAGGTTGGAACCAAGGTCACCCTTTACTTCCCGAGAACCGATAAACGAGTGCGTCTACTCGAAGACAGCGCCCCAATCGAAGTGTAGAAATATTTGTGAAAACCCTCTTAATTGTTGATGATGAAAAGGCGACCCGCGACGGCCTGAGGATGGCTCTCGAGGAAAGCTTCGATTGTTACGTGGCGGCAGATCTCAAACAGGCCAAGCAGGTCCTCAATTCCGAAGATGTCGATCTCCTCCTCACCGATCTTCGCCTTGGTGCCGATTCAGGGATGGAAGTGCTCGATGCGGCCCTAGCGCTTGCCCACCCGCCAGTTACACTTATGATGACAGCCTACGGCTCGGTCGACACGGCAGTAGAAGCAATGCGCCGGGGAGCCTGGCACTTTGTCACCAAGCCTCTCAATCTCGATGAAGTAGAGCTTCTTCTGAAAAGAGCCGTTCGGAATCGGAGCTTGGAAAAGGAAAACGTTAAACTTGTCGCGGAGAACGAAACTCTCAAAGAG
>UPTG01000727.1_pt1 | contig 26250 bp, 18 predicted proteins | sample 2160121 | NCBI WGS metagenome assembly UPTG01 (sample SAMN06266255, study PRJEB28933) | marine metagenome | isolation source: Columbia River Estuary | place: USA:Columbia River Estuary, USA | collected 2014-07-27
GAATGCCCCCAAAGAACAAAGGGAGCGTGCTTTAGTTCGGGACGATTTACTTCAATGGCGAATTGGTCGCACGCCTTAATTATCGACACTCCGTAGCCATTTTTCTGAACACCGTGCGCCTCAAATTCACAAAACAAAATCGCTGAATGGGTGCGTTTGGCTAATGCTCGCCACTCTTGATCTTGTTCAAAGAGATGCCTCCCGGCTCCGCGCATGTTGATTGCAAAGATACATTGCACAGAAGAGATGGATTCGGGGATCCAAATGGAATATTTCGATCCAGCGATGAGCGGCTCCTTAGAATCCTTGACGTCAGTTTGGAAAGTTGCACCTTTCGTGCCCGTGGTATCCGCAGATACTAAACCAACGACGATAGCGAATACCGCGATTGGAATCAGTTTCTTCATAGGATTATCGCTAGAAATTTTCGTGTTTCGGGAATGGGCTGAAGTCGCATTTGGACCGGAGCAGCCAGTAGAGAAGGAGAAGTTATGGATAGCTCAGTACTATCGTCTGCTAAAGTAGTCTGACGATACGATCTCCAACAAAATGTCTCGAAGTCCGAAGTTGGCCTTAGCGGACTGCTTGTAGAGCTGTTCAATATGCTCACGGTCGAGAAAGTTAAGCTCACGAGCCATTGCATAGGACAACATACTCTCTAGGAATGTCTTGAAAAACCTCTCTTTGTCTTCCTTCAGAATTGACTTTAGGCCCTGTGGTCCTTCAAAGGCCCGGCCGTCCATATGGACAGTTCTTGCATCCACTGGAAAACGTTCCCCCTTCGTATTGTTCTTTGGGGCATAGTTGCTTACGTCAGTGTATTGGTCCCGCCAGCGTCCTAGGACGTCGAAGTTTTCGAGGGCGATCCCAAGAGGATCCATCTTCTTATGACAGATGTTACAGCTGGTATCTGCTCGATGTGCATCGATCGTTTCCTTGATGCTTTCCGTTTTAGTAGGGGGGCTGAGTGCGGAAATCTCAAGGTCATCCGGTGTCTCTAGATGGTCGCCGTAAAAACTCTTCAAGACCCACGCTCCTCGATAAAACGGGTTGGTATATTCCCCGTTGTTAGTTGTCATCAGCATGAAACCTGCCTGTGAAAGTAGGCCTCCACGAAATCGGTCTTTTTTGCTCAGTATTACTTTAGAAAATTCTGATGTGATTTCTTTAGGCCTATAATCTTTCGGTGAAATTTTATTAGCGCCAGGTCTTTTGCTAGGCGACGCAACTGGATGTCCTTCGATTCGATAGATGTAGTTAAGCTCTTGCGTTATCATCACAAAATCGGAATCAATAAAATTCAATAAGCTCAAATTGCTCGCCAACAATTCCCTGAAGAACTCAACTGGTTCTTCTTTGATCTGATTCCGGACAAGGTCAAATTCATCAACAGAGAAAATGCTTAGATCTGGTTCGACGATCTTGAGTTTTTCGAGATCGAGCCATTGATGAACATAGTCTCTGATAAAGCGATCAGTTCTTGCGTCCTGTAGCATTCGAAGCGCCTGATCACGACGGGTTTTGGGGTCCTTTAGTTTTCCCTGTTTCGCCAGCTCGTAGAGGAACTCGTCGGGCAAGGAATTCCACAGGAAATACGACATGCGTGCAGCGATTGCGAAATCATCCAAATTCTCTAATTCCCCTTCTTGCTTGAACAGGAACTTCGGGGAACACAACATTCCGCGAATGCCTGCCTGAAGACCTGAGAAAATGCTTTGGTCTAGGGTAAACGCTTTCGTGGCAAGCTTATAGAAATGCTTCATCTCAGCGTCGGAGACCGGACCGCGAAATAGTTTGCGAGCAAGTTTCCTTAAAATCGTCTGGCAGGCCTCAGAGTCAGCAGATGCATCTATGTCTTTGCAGTAGGTTTTATAAAAATGTGTATCCGGTGGCCATGAATCATAAACTGGTCCTGTAATAGTCGCTGTTTCAATACAGAACATCCGCTGAAGCCCCCCTCCTTTGACCGAATTACATCTGAGAACAATCGTGTCATCTGACGACAGTTTCGTTGTGAAACCGATGCTGGGATCGAAGTCTTGCCAAGCAGCATTTTTGGGGATGACAGTGACGATACTTTGTCCTACGCCAGAGTTTTTACGGAGGAAGTAGCTCATCGAGTGGTCGGTCGCCAATTTTTCGTCAGCATTAATCTCTGAAAATTCCTTAACGGCGGGCAACCTTTCTTCAGCTCGGTTTCCTGCAACAAAATTGGCTTGGATATAGAACCCCTCTGGAACAATCCGATAAACACCACTCGTTTTGACCGATGGGTTAATTTTTATTTGGATGGACTGGGTTGCAAATACTAGGGGTCGTGATTTTAGGGGCAGCGTAGGTGCAAAACCGTTGGTGTTGTCCTTGTGGCTGTGCGTATCAATGTCTGTGTCTTTCGTCGAGTAGACAATGGTGCGTGGAGCAGGTTTATCGCTGACAACACTCTCGGAAATAAAGTTCGCAACATTGAAGTAGGACTCCATATCGACAACCGACATATGAAGGTTGTCGGCGTTGTTATTAAAGCCAGCTTCGATGCTATCAAGTGGCAACCGGTCGATCAGTGAGAAGTCGGTTCCAAAGACATCATTCACCGTATTTTGATATTCGACTCGACTCAGCCGTTTTAGCATTCCCGGCTTTTGCTCCTCCGTGAGTCGGTACAGTTGATTTCCCAATACTTTCTCTAATACTTTGATTTGATCGATTTCTGGACGCTTAGGTGCATCGTCCGGCGGCATCTCTTCAGATTCGATCGCTGTATAAATATCATCCAAGAAACTGGGATCGTTCCATTTTTTCAGGTTAATCTGATCCAGGCGGAGGCCACCCTTACTCTTCTCTGGTCCGTGACAAGAAACACAAAACGTATTGAAGAAATGTTGCGATTGCATCCGCTCATCTGCGACGATGCTCGAAATCTGGGCGCCGGTAAAGAGCAGCAATAAAACTGCAAGCTTTGTGATTCTTTGATTCAGCATAATATCACAATGCGATGCTCTTCTTGCTATTGCCGAACCGATCTCGTTCGATGCCAAATTGCTGAAGTATTGAGAGATAGATGTCACAGGTCGTCTCACCTTTGCGAATGATATGACCGCCGTGATTTGCGAATTTTCCGCCTGCAACGAATACCGGGATTTCATTTCCGTTGTGAGGTCCCATTCTCTGGCTCACGCTATTGTTCCCTGTCGAAACGCTGATCGTCTCGTCCATCAGAGAGCCTCCGGATTCGGTTCTCGTGCTGGCGAGCTTATCATAGAAGTTTGCCATTAGTGAAAAGAACGAGGAGTCATATTTCGTCAGACTTGCGCGTGCTTCCTCGGATTTGCTTATGTTGTGCGTCGTGAGGTGATGGTCATTGTCGAGTCCTGTCATATAGAAATTGACTACGCGTGTGACATCAAACTTGAAGGCCTTGTAAACCATGTCGAATGCAATGCCGCGTTGAATCTGACGTGGGTTTGTCAGGAATCTTTGTTTATCGATATCGGTTGCGAGAAATTCATTCTCAAATGAGGGGGCGACAGGGAATTCGACATCCTGACGAGACCGACTGAGCCACTCGATAGATTTGTTGAGTTCCTGCTCCGATTCACGTAAAGCCGCAAAATACTCTTCTAGTCTATGCTTGTCGCGGCCCGAGACCCGTGCCATCAGTGCTTTCGCTTCCTCAAGGGAACCATCAAGGACGCTTTTCTTATTCGCCAGAAGTCGCTCCTCTGTCTTCCTGTCAGTCTTGGCGAAGAGAGTTTCAAACAGCACCCTTGTCGATTGAATTGGCATAACAGGAAGTCTATTTCGCCAGGAAGCAACGATATGATGATGGGCATGACTGATGAAGGTCACCACGTTTCTAACGCGGGTTAAATGTCCAACGTGGTCCGCTACAAGTTGGTCTAGAGAGTCCGGGTTCGTGGTGGTATTTCCGACAAAACACCGGTGGTCATTGTGATGGTTCCCGCCAAATCTCATTTTTGAATAGAGTGTGAAATAGTCTCTGTGTTTTTTAAGAGGCTCCATGTGGTCGCTGAATACGTAGTCCGCACCATCAGTCTGCGGCAGGACGTCGGTGAATAGGCCGTAGCCCATACTCACACAGAAAAGTCGTTTTACATCAGCTTCATCCGGCGTAGATCGATTCTTCCCGAAGCTCTCAAGAGACGGAAGGAAAAGTGTGCAACCAGCGGTTTTTAAAATCTCGCGACGTTTCATAATAATATTGCCAGGAATTTTCTTGTGATTGAGTTTTTTGGGGAGCGATTGAGGTGGTCTACTAAGAAGTTTGTCTTATAAACCTTCGACTTCCCAGCCCTTTCGGTAGGCCTGTCGTATAAGGGTATTCGCTTCTGAGCTGTTTGAAAATTTAAGCTTATCACTATCCCAGCGCAAACTCTGTCCCGGAAAACGGCAAGCAATCGTTCCTAGAAGCACTGTTTCGGTCATTGGGCCCGAGTAGTCGAAATTTGAGGTCGGAGTTCCTTCGCCTCGAATTGCCGAAACCCACTGACCGTAGTGATCATCACTCTCGGTTTTTTTGAGCGGGTAATTGAGCTTCTTTCCATCGACATAAAAGTCCGGGAGGTGACCACTTCCGTGTTTTGTTATCAGGCTTGCTTTTTCTCCGACCAAAATGACTCCGTTGTCTGGGATCTTGGTCTTCGATGGGAAGCCTGCCTCTTCGGCCGTTGGCCTCTTTTTTCCATCATACCAAATCATTTGAAAACTCTTACCCGAAGTATGCTTCGTGCCGGCAAAATCGTAGTAGATACGCTCCCACTCAGGAAAGGTTTCCTTCATCGGAGAGGGACCTTCATGCTTCACGCTTCGCGCCGGTCCAAGCTCGAGCGCCCAGACCACAGGATCGATGATGTGACATCCCATGTCACCGAGCGCCCCCGCCCCAAAATCATACCAGCCACGCCATGCGAAAGGATGATAGATCTTCTTTTGAAAAGGACGCTCCGGGGCCACGCCAAGCCAAAGATCCCAATGGAGCCCATCAGGAATCTTACCGGAGCCTTTTGGCCGCCGGTGACCCTGAGGCCAAATCGGGCGATTTGACCAAGTATACGCCCGCTTAATCTTCCCGAGAAGGCCGGAGCGAACTAGGTCCACGAGACCCTTGTAGTTAGCCCCACTGTGATTCTGGTTGCCCATCTGAGTCGCCACTTTCGCCTCGCGCGCCGCTAAAGTGAGAGCGCGGGCTTCGTGCACCGTACGCGTGAGGGGCTTCTGTGTGTAGGGCGAGATTCCGAGTTTAAGCGCGGTCATCGTGACCGGCGCGTGCATATGATCAGGCGTCGATACCGTGACTCCATCGAGGTTCTCCTTTTCAAGCATCTCACGCCAATCGGTGTAGCGTTTCGCCTTCGGCCACTTTTTGGCTGCCTCAACAAATCCTCCTTTTCGGTCCTTTCCGAGTTCATCGACGTCACAAAAGGCTACGATTTCTCCGTGCTTTGATGCCCCGAGTGAGTCCGCCCATCCTTTTCCTCCAACCCCGACCGCGCCGAGAGCTGGTCGGTCGTTCGGTCCGCCCTTAGCGCCAGGTAGACTCAAGACTCCGGCGCCATATCCCAAAAAAACTCTCCGTTTCATTACCCAAGTAAACGATCTCGCTGGCGTGATCCTTTCGCCCCGATAGCTTGGAATTTACTTTTGGTGAGATGGATTTGAAAATTGTTGGGGTTGAATCAGAAAAGGAAGAGAGAGAGACTTAGTCAAAAGCTTTCCATCCACCGCCGATGAATAGCAATCGGCATTCAGGCATTTGGAGATTACCTTCGGCGATTCTAATAATGACCTTGTAGGATTTCCCGCTTTCCGGTGTGAACTTGGCCTTGGGAGTATAAAGGTCACTTTGGGAAGCTCCGACCGAGCCCGACCAAGTCCAGTTTTTCAGAGGAGCCTTGGCTGAGTTATGCGCGAACGAACTTCTGATTGTTTCATATAAAATAATATTTTTAATCTATGGACGAAATCCATCTTATTGCTGGGGATTAAGAGGGTTTATCTTGAAGTGAAAAACACATTTATAGCAGGGGGAAAAGGTTTCTTGTTTTACGATGTTAGGTCAGTGTGATGCTTCTCCTCTAGTTGGGTGACTAAGGTGAAGAGCTCTTAGTTGGGTGTTCTCTCCACTCGAAAGAAAACTCTGCTATCAGGGCTTGCGATATCGTCGATGGAGAAGATCCGGGTGGTAGATTTTCCAGCGTCCGCAGGGATAGAGTCGTCGAGATCACCACTCCAGTCTATGAGATCGGTTGAGTAGACAATCGAATAGTTTCGGCCTTCGCGTGAATCCCAAGTGAGGGAAACTGAGTTGTCTATGGGTGAGTATTCGATTTTGGTGATCTGAAATGTCTGCGGGGATCCCGGGAAGGAGCCAGTCTGAAGCTGGACATCATCGAAGGCGACCCATCCGGCGAGTGAGTCGTCTTCTGGATTCACTGGTGTTTCGAGGGCGCAAAGGCGAATTTGAAGGGGCTGACCGTCGTGGATCTGGTCTTTCGGATTCGGGTTATAGATTACCGTTGAGGTGACAAATTCGTTTTGGGGAATCTCCAGGCTGTTATCATCCTCCGCCAAAACTATCCCTTCAGAAACCTGTCCGGCGAAGGTGGCGCCATCAATGTTTGTTCCGCCGACGACAAGCTGGACTTTGTAGCCAAACCATTGGGGGATGTAGTTGGGACTCCCGCCTTGATCTGGTTCGGGAAGGCGCCCGACTTGTGCTGATAGCGTATAGGCCTTGGCCGAATCGAAGGTTTCCGTGAGGATCTGGGCGACTGCTTCAAACTTTCGAGAGGGGTCGTTTTCTCGACTTCTGACGATCATCACATATTTGCCTTCAGGAGCGTTACCATCAAAAGCGACATCTAGAGCTCCTTGACCGGTCTCATCGGCTCCCGGCGCCCCGGGGTTCCAGATTCTTAGTGGGCCGCCGTTAGCTGAAATCTCAAAGTGCCTCCAAAATTCCCTCCTCCACTGAGGATACTTGTCGGTGGATTCAGGGAAGGAGTCGAAGGTTTCTCTCTCTTCAAACCCGGCGTTGGGGACTGCGATGGGTTCTGCTTGGATGTTTGCAAATGGGGTCGTTATGGCTAGGAGCAATGGGAACGTTTCGTTCTTAGTGATTTTTTTCATGTAAAAAGATACGCAGGTGCGCGGGGCTTGATTTCACTGTGACTTAGATCCAAACAACCCGCGATGGGGGAGCTTGGTTAGAGTTTTTAAAAAGATAGGTAGGGAGAGGTTCCAACGTCTGCGACCTCGTAGCAATGAGAGCTTTACGAAATATAGAATTCCGCCGATTTAGCGGTAGAGGCTCAAAGCCGTCTTAGGACTAGAGTGGAGATGGCTGAAGCTCTTTTTGAATCAGAGTGTTTTGGGGCTGAGTTCGCCGTGAACAATGAGGTTTCTACGGAAAAAGGAGGGGAGAAAACCCTCGTGACTTTGGCGACGAAAAAATCGCGAAAAACTTTATTATTCAGTTTTGAAATATCAAATAGGCTGCTATTTGAAAACAAAAGATTTGCCGATGTATACATGTAGCAAGGATGAACCAAATATCTATAAACCAAAGTCGCCAGCGGGTTTTGGAGTCCTTATAATATTGATACTTATTGGTTTAAACGTCACGGCTTTAGCTTCAGGAGGGCCGTTGGATTCATTTTAGGTGGGCTGCCGAGCGTTATGCTCTGGGCGTTTTTATTATCTACTGTGAGGGGGAGATGGAATTTAAACACCGGGAAAGACAAGGATGATAAGCAAATTTGATGTCGTTTCTAGAACGTCATGGCGCGGGAGGTGAAGAAAGATAATCGCTAATCTTTTAAAATAATCTTTCTCCGATCGCCGTGCTGTTGATGTGCGCGGTCCTTACATTGTAATTTCAAGTCAGCGAATGCTTTAGTAAGCTTCATGTCGAGCCAGCCGTGGGCATGGCCTTTTCCAAAATAATAACTAACGGCTGGTTGGTTTACGAGATGAAGCTGTTCTTTTTGATGGTGCTGCCATTCATGAGTATGGCCATAGAGATAAGCCCGAGCGTGTTTTCTTTTGGTAAGTATTTTTAAGAGAGATTGTCCATCGCTCATTCCCCTGATGGGACGTATGCCACGATTGGGAAACGGATTGTAGTGACCGAAGACAAGAGCTGGCTTATCAGCTCGCGTGTCGAGTTGTTTAGCAAGCCAGTTCAACTGACTTTCTCCTAAAGAGCCCCTTTTTCCTGAATCCAATAGAATGAAGTTTGCATGAGGCAATTCAATGACACTCGCCTGAATACCCAGCTGTTCTTTTTTTAGAAAGGGGAGTAAGCTCCACAGGTTGTTCCGATTGTCGTGATTTCCAATCGTCACATGAACGGTGATACCGACAAGACGAATTGGTTCAAGGATCTTGATGAACTCACGGTATTCGGCCTCTGTCCCTCTGCTGTGAGTGCAGTCGCCGTTGATGATCAAGTTGGCGGGTCTGGGATTGAGTGCGATGACCTCTTCAACTACCTTTGCAAGAGATTGTGCCATATTTACACTTTCGTGTTCGTCCTCACTGACTGGAGACCCCGGCCATTTTGTTCCTGGGTATGCAAGATTTGGATCATCACTGATATGGGTGTCCGCAAGCAATGCGACGCGGCTCTGATCTAACTTAGGGGTAAGATTCTCAGCGGCGTCTAATCTCCGCGCTGCGATCATTGCGCTTCCTCCAAGAGCAAGGGAACTCTTGATGAATTCACGACGTGCGATGGGCGGTAGTGCTATTGGCATTTTGAACTAATTATGGTGTTCGCCTACTCATTAGCGCTTCCTTTTAAATGCACGTCCCTTTGAGGGTAAGGAATTGAAATTCCAGCTTCGTCGAGTGCAAGTTTGACGTTCTTTGTGAAATCCAACTTGGCCTGCCACCAGTCTTCTCGCTTATACCATGCTTGTATAATAATATTTACTGAGCTGTCGCCAAGCGACACGACATCGACGCGAGTTGGCTCGTCCTTGAGGACACGGATGTCACCGTCGATGACCGATTGTATCGTTTTAAACGCCTTTTCGATGTCGTCTTCGTAAGCGATTCCGACTGTTTCGTTAAGACGGCGCATGTCTCTATCGGTCACCGTATAGTTAATGATTTCGCTGCCCCAGATTTTGCTGTTGGGGATCATGACGGATGGTCCATCCGCTTCGTGTGCTTGAGTAACGAATAATCCGAGTTCGTCGATGATGATGACCTTACCCCCGATGTTTACTGAATGTCCTACGCTAAAAGGCCGTAAAGCCAGAAGCATGATACCGGAGGCTACGTTACTGAGGGTGCCTTGGAGGGCCAAGCCGACTGCGATACCTGAGGCGCCGAGCAGTGCGATAAAGCTGGTTGTTTCAACACCGAACTGCCCAAGGACGGTGATGATTGTAAGGGCGATAACGAGAAGATAAACACATCGGACCATTACTTTTTCAATAAGTGGATCGAGGTTAACTTTGCTTTCCATCAGCTTCGCAGTCGCACGGGATAGGATTTTCGCCAGCCAGAAGCCGATGATAAGAATTAAGACTGCTCCCAATACTCTCATGCCGTGTTCGACTGTAAAGTCGGTGAGCTTCTCTAAAAGTGCCTCTTTCGTGATCATACTTGTGTTTACTTACTAGGAATTTTCTTTCAACGACTGGGGGAGAACGGTCTTGTTAAGTGAGGAAACGGTGGGGGAAATGACAAGAAATCGGGAAGATGTTGCCGAGGCCAATATCTCGCCTTAGCGGCTTTCGATTTGATAACTTTTCAATTTTCACGGTCCATTATTCTACTTGATTGTTCACATTGACTTCAACAACTAATCAGAGCTCTTTGAAGATGAATTAGTGAATTCAATTCATTCGATTTATCATAGTATTAAGAATATTTTATAGGGAATCATGAGATGAAAGTGGTAAGCCGTAGAGACTATTTGAGAGCCCTTTAGATGGCAAGATTTCGATCTTATGCCATCGAGGTAGTGCTTTCGATGATGTTTGGATCTCCGAAGGCGCCGCTGCCGTCAATTAAGGTGAGTGCGACGGTGTTTTTTTGAGATCATAAACGTGCTTACAAACAACCCGGCCAGAAAAATGGTTAAGGTTCCGACGACAATCGTGAGGTTGCTGTGAATCATGGGTTGGAGTTTCTCAGGAATCCACGAGGAGCTGAGCCAGAAAATCACGATGACACCCAAGGTCACTCCGGTGGCTGCGGCTGCGTTTCCTGCCCTCTTCACGATGAGTCCGAGCAGAAACAGACCCAGCATGCCACCGGCGAAGATACCTGACAGTTGCCACCAGATATCGAGGATATTCTTGGTCTTACTGGTGAGGAGTAGAGCTGTGCTGGTTCCGATTATGCCCCAGACGATGGTTGCAACTCTCAAGACCAATATCGCCTCTCTTTCAGTTACGGCTTGCGCACGGCGAAATAGCCGGGTCCAAAGATCTTTAAGTGTGATTGTAGCTGAGCTGTTCAGGCTTGTGTCGATGGTGCTCATGGCTGCGGCAGCAAGTGCGGCGATGATGAGTCCTCCAAGACCGGTTGGGAGGTGATGAGCCATGAAGTGGGGGAGGATTGAGTCTTTGAACTTGCCTTCCCCTGCCATTTTCTCGATGGCTGCGATCTCCTCGGGCATGGCCTTGTAAAAGCTGAAGAGCAGGGACCCGATCAGGAAGAATAGGAGTGAAACTGGGAGGTAAAGCATTGCACCGATCCACAGCGAACGGTTTGCAACGGCGTCGCTTTGCGCGGTATGGTAGCGCTGGATGTAGTTTTGATCGATGCCGAAATTTGTCAGGTTGATGAAAAGTCCGTATACCAAGACGATCCAAACAGTGGAGGTGGCTAGGTCGGTTATGTTCCAGCTGCCGAGTGAGAATTTTTCGTTGTCGACTGCGATCGCAAGCGCGCTTGATACGCCATCTGGATGCTTGGCGAGGATAGTGGCAATTACCAAAATCGCTCCCAACGTGAGAACGATCGATTGGATGGCATCGGTCCAGATCACCGCTTCGATTCCTCCGATCAAGGTATAGGCGGTGACTAGTATTCCGGAAACAAGGATGATGCTGGTGAGATCCCAGCCGGTGATTTGCTGTAAGCCGATAGCTACACCAAGCATGATGGTTGCGGTGCGCGCGATTTGGGTCAGGAGATAGCAGATTACGGCATAGATCCGAGCCCAGACGCCAAAGCGTTTTTCGAGGTGCTCGTATGCCGAAATTTCGCCGGTGTCGCGGTAGAATTTCACGAACCACTTCGTCGCGATGAGGATCGCGATCGGAATGGAGAGTGAAAACACGAAGGCGTTCCAGTTTCCAGCATAGGCTTTTCCGGGGACGCCGATGAACGTATTAGAAGAGAGATAGGTTCCGAAGAGGCTGAGCCCGATGACCCATCCGGGTAAGCGTCCGTCTGCTTTCATAAAGCCCTCAGAAGTTTTGCTCCGGCGAGCGAAACAGCACCCAATGCCTAAGACGACGGCGAGATAGGCAGTGAGGACGATGATGTCGGCTGTCTTCATTCCGGCCACGCCTCCTCATTCAGGACCACGCCAGGCTTCAGGTTTTTGGGATTAATGATCACGTGCTTTACCCGCTTGCGGTTCCAGGTGTAAGTCATGTGAACAAGCCCATCCTTAGTTTGAATCATCGCCGGGTAGGAAAATTCTCCTTCTTTTGCTTTTTCGATCACTGCCAGAGCTTTCCACACAATTCCGTCATCGCTGACTGCTAGATGGATGGCATGCCGTTTGCCCCAGCCATTGTTGCCTTGCCCGCCGAGGTGATTGTAGAGGAGGAGATGTCGACCGTTGGCTAGAGTCAGAGCCTCGATGCCTGAGTTGTTGTTGGGAAGGCCGAGCTTTTTAAGGGGGCTCCAGCTTTCTCCGCCGTCCTTTGATTCGTTCGTGATGATGGCCCCATGTTTAGAGCGATAAAGGGCCTGGATCCTTTGGCCGGAGTGGGTGAGCAGGGTTGGTTGAATGACCTGAAAGAGCTGTTGTTGTGGCTCAAAGCGGGACCATTTACCGTCGTTTAGTTTTTCAAAGTGAAAACGCCACTCATCATCGTGCTCTGTGGATGAGGGGCAGAGCAGCGTGCCATCTTTAAGTCCTATTGGTTTTGATCGAACTGGCCCATCAATCCCTTCGGGAAGGCGTTGCGCGGGTTGGAAAGAGCGGCCTCGGTCGTAGCTCAGCATCAGTTCACCCCACCATTCCCGAGGGTTGGGGCCGACCTTGAAAAAGAGCATGAGCGGCTCATTAGCTTCCGGTTGGTAAAGGACAGGATTCCAGCAGGGGTAGCGAAGGTTCTTGTGCTGCAAGCCGTCAGCCCATTGGCGGGGGGACGACCAGCGCTTCCCGTCGTGGTAACTCGACCAGATGCCGACATCCGGGTTTTTTTCTTTGGTGCCTCCGAACCAAGCGGCAACTAGACCGCGCGAGGTTTGTGCGAGTGTCGAGGCATGGCATTCCTTATGGGGGGCATTTTGGAAGATGAACTCTTCGCTAATGAGACCTGAGAAACGTGGGGGAGTGATTTCTTTCGGCTTACGAGGTTTCAGTGTTGAGGGTGGATAAGACACGCAGTCTTCATGCTTGATGAAGTAAAGTCGCCCGTTCTCTGATCCGACGATCAGGTCCGGTTTTCCGTTCCTATCGAAGTCGCAAACCGTCGGGCTGCTGGTATGGCCGGACACATTTCGTTTTGCAAGGTTGCCGATCTTTTTAAGTATGACCTTCCCATCTCCGGTATCCTGGCAATTTCTCCACCAAGTCGTATTTTGGGAATTCGTAAGGATGTCGAGCCGCCCGTCCCTGTCCCAGTCGACCACCGCGAGTTTTACCCGGCCTGAGCCTCCTGCTGTGACGGCGTTGAGTCTCACCGGATGAAGATCTTCATCAAGAAAGATGCGGGTTTCTATTCGGGCCCGGCTCTGGCAGGAGAGGAATCCCTCTTGGTCGAGTATGACGAGATCAAGCTTTCCGTCCGCATCAAAATCCGTAGCGAGTGGGGTGGTTCGCCATTGAGTCTGCAGGTTTTCAGCAAGGTTTTGCCACCAGTAGAAGGCGGGTGGTGCCTCCTTTGACCAAAAGGAAAGAGGTTCTTGAGTAAGGCCGCTTCCGGTGTTGCGTAGCAACTGAAGCTTGGGCCAGATGGAGTTGACTAGGATATCGTCGTGACCGTCATCATTCCAGTCTGCAACCGATAGAGTGGTGTAGCCCCACTTTGCTTCGGCAGGCCCCTGGATCGAACCATTTGCCCCCGCCATAATCCGAAACACCTTATTGTCAGCTTTTAGTAATTCCGGAGCCGACCATTTCGTGCCTTTGCCATCGAGGTTAGTGAAGAGAGCAATATTGCCGGCGGTATTTCCGCAAAGAATATCTTCGTCACCGTCTTTATCCCAATCGTGGGCAAATGGTGTGGCGAGTGCGCCGAACTTCAGCTCGTCTGCTTCTTGTTGGAAGTAAACCGGTTGCTTGAAGACCGGAAGACTCGCCCCTTCAGGAGAGACATTTTCTACCAAGGCGACGCGTCCGTCTTCGTCACCGACAATAAGATCAAAGTCGCCGTCTTTGTCCCAATCGAGCGCAGTGGGCGTGATCATTTGCAAGTGCATCGCGAGAGCCTGTCCATCTGCGCCCACTAGTTTTAAGCCGGCGCCGTATTTCGGGTTGGTGGCGGAGCCGATATTTTGGAAATAGGTGAAGCCATCGAGGAACTCTCCGCATAGCAAGTCAAGGTCACCGTCTCCATCAAAGTCCGCGAAGTTCGGGCTTGGCCAGCCATAGACGTCAATTGGTGCGCCGCCAGCTTCGATTTTCACGGGATTCTTTGTGTATTTTCCGCCCTCGTTCTTGATCAGGTAGACCCAACCGTGCAGTGGGCCATTCTGCCAGCGGCCTTGCGCATCATAGGCGTGATCCCACTCGTAGTCCGACCAGTCGCCGATTCCTACGATGAGGTCCTGATCACCATCCTGTTCCCAATCGATGTAACGCCACATGTTCGCGCGGGTGCGGCCGTTGCCTTGGTGAATTTTTGAAGTGGGATAGACTTTGTCGAGTCGGCTGAATTGGTTGGTGCGAAAGTCGATATATTCCCGGTTTTCGCGCAAGATACGTGCTTCACCTTTGACATAGCTGATCTGAATATTGTGACCGGTTTTTGCGATGTGGACGCCCGGTCTGAAAACCGGCATTTTGACTGAGGAATCTTGTGTAGGGTTTTCAAAAAAATAGAGGCCGTTGCTGGGCTTGTCTGGGCATGAGACGATCAAATCTAAGTCACCATCCCCATCGTAGTCCATCGGCAGGGGCCAGGCCCAAAGTCCGACGCCGAGATCGACGATGAGATCGGGATTATTATACTTCAGAGGCTGGAGTTTCCAGTTTTCGGCAAGTATCGTGCCAGAGAGTAGAAAGAGTAAGATGGGGGCGAGAATAAAGTTCATTGCGCAATATTGTGCTCAAAGAGTGCCAACCATCGCAGCCTGAGATGCGCAATGATTTTGGACTTCCTATCGGGTATTTGATAAATATTTTTTCCGTCAGTTCTTCTTCGCCTCCTTGATGAGCTTCGTTAAAGTCTTATCTAGATCTTCTTTCAACTGCCCCACATGCCTGATTATTCCTTTATGATCCAATACATAGATGGTTGGCCAGCCTACGATGTCCCATCTGCTTGAAATCGGCCCCCCTGCTTTCCCATCTCGAAAATTACGCCAAGTAATCGTGCCGTTTTTGACATACTTTGAGAGCCGCTCTGGAGGGTCAGTGTTTACACCGACCAAAGCAAAAGGTTCGTCTTCCCACTTTTCAACGAGCGACCGCTCGTAGGGAAACATCGATCTGCAGGGCCCTCACCAGATACCCCAAAACGGCAGGAGAACTACTTTTCCCCGATAATCGCTCAGGCGGAATCTCTTTCCGTCTTGATCGAACCCTTCAATCTCTGGCGCTTCACAACCCACCACCAAGTGGGTGACCTTATATCTTAAATCCTTGATCCAGCGCTGGAGGAATTCATCCAAATCATCCTCTTTTTCCAGCTTATCTAAAATGTTCACGACTGTCTGATTCTCCTTAGCACGTTCGGTATCTGTTAGCGTTAAGTCTCTTTGCGCGTCCTCTGCTATTAATAAGGCGAGTCGAAATTTGGCCCTTTGGTGCACGTTCCCACTGGGCAATTTCTTTATCACTGCTTCTAGTTGTTCCCTTTCTCCATAAAACCCCAAGATTTTCACATACTTCACCATCAATTGATCATTCTCGGGGATCGACCAGATTAGATCTCCGACCTTCTTCCTTTCTTGGGCGTAGCCATTCTCGATGACCCACTCGATGACCTTAGTTACTCCTTCCTCCTTTAAATCACTCACCACTAGGTCAAGGACTGCCATAGCCTCCACGTCATTTTTCCTAGACTGACTGATCAGTTTGTTCGCCTCCGCCACGCCATTTCCAAGTGCCGCTCCTATTATTAGCCCCATGATCGCTACCGCCAATTTCGCTGTCATCTTTGGACCCTAACAACTGTCTCCAAATAAATAAACATCCAAGTCAGCCATATATATATTTTAACTTCTCTTCCGAGTGAGACTCTTTCCCAGGTTTCCTTTCATCTGCCAAAGCACACTATTCCCTTGGATACCGGGGGTAGAGCTTGCTGCCCCGCAAAAAATTCAAACCCAAATACATCGTGGTAACGCAGTCCGGAAATCTACTTTTTAAAAACAGATAGTTGCTAGGATTCCCCTTTGAGTGGGTAGGTAAGAAGTAGGGTAGATCGATTGAGTTTATTTATAGCTTAAGCGAGAGTTGGGGAAATCCATACTCACTCTCTTGGAAGTTATAGCTTGAAGTTATATTCCAGTAAGCAAACACAAGGACCCCATTTTAATTTTACAAAAAATGCTGAGGGAAGAGCCGTTGAGGTGCCTAATATTCCTATTATGCGATAATGTCTCTGACCAACGACCCGTGGACATCGGTAAGTCGGAAATTTCGTCCGGCGTATTGATAGGTCAGCCGTTCGTGATCGAGTCCCAGTAGGTGAAGCAAGGTGGCATGTAGATCGTGCATGTGGACCTTGTTCTCGACTGCTTTGTGCCCGAACTCATCCGTGGAACCGTAGGCGAAGCCTGACTTTAGACAATCGCCAGCCAGCCAGGTCGTGAATCCGTCGGCATTGTGATCACGCCCGGTGCCATTCTTTTGAGCGTAGGGCGTCCGCCCAAATTCACCGCTACACCAGACGATGGTATCTTCCAACAGACCTCGTTGCTTGAGATCCTGCAGTAGCCCCGCGATTGGTTTGTCGACCGCTTTGGCGTGCTTTGCGTGTTGGGACAAATTCGAATGCTGATCCCAATTGGAAGTTCCGCCGGTTCCGCCATAGGTGACCTGGACAAAGCGAACCCCTTTCTCACACAGACGGCGCGCCATCAAGCATTGGCGACCGAAATTGTCGGTTTCCTTTTCGCCGATACCATACATCGTCATCGTGCTCGGAGTTTCCCGGCTTAAATCGAGCACGTCGGGAGCATTGTTTTGCATTCTCCAGGCCAATTCGTAGGAACTGATGACCGCCTCCAATTCAGAGTCCCGGCGTCCATTCTCCATTTGTTTTGCATTCAGATTCTGCAGGAATTTAAGTTGCCGCTGTTGCTCGGCCTTTGACAAATCAGCGTTACTCAGGTTGCGAATTGTCGCTTTCTTGTCGATTTTACCTTCCTTGCCTATTGCGGTGCCTTGATGGGCTGATGGGAGAAAAGCGCTGCCGTAATTACGGGAACCGCCAACTCCGGTGGGAGGGCCCAGGGAAATGAACCCTGGTAAGTTCTCATTTTCGGACCCCAGGCCGTAGTTCACCCAGGATCCGAATGATGGGCGCACAAAACTGGTCGAACCGCAGTGCAGAAAGAGCGTGGCGGGTCCGTGCGCGACGCCCTCGGTATGCATCGAGTGGATGAAGGTGAGGTCGTCCGAATGTTTCGCGGTCTCACGAAACAACTCGGATACCCGGCGTCCCGACTCACCATATTGTTTGAAGTCCCACATCGGTTTCATAACGCGCTCGGAAGTCGCACGCTTACCCGTTTTGGCGATTGTGCGCGCATCGTCGAAGGGCATTTTCTTGCCGTCATTCTTGTAGAGCATCGGCTTGTAGTCGAATGTGTCGACGTGACTGGGTCCGCCCTGCATGAACAGAAAAATGATACGCTTCGCCTTCGGGGGGAGAAGTGTCTTCGCCGCTGCGAGCGGATCCGCCGCTCGGGCAGAGTCAGCACACAATCCCGCCAGCGCCAGGCTACCGAAACCGCACGCGGTCTGCTGAAGTGCTGCTCGTCGGGTGATGAAATGGCTACTTGGGTTCATGCATTGGAATTATGGTTAGCGGATGTAGCGGAATTCGATGGTAGAAAATAGTGATTGCACCATCTGCGTCCAGGCTTCGACCTGTCCCATCTTATTCGTGTCGGTTACCGATTTTAAAAACTGGAGGCAGGTCGAGATCTCATCCGCCGTCGCGTTGCGTCCAAGGATCAGCAGATAGGCGTGATCGACACGGTTCGCTTCGTCCAACTGCGATTCGCTCAGAAGACGTTCTGCGGTGAGTCCGGCTTGCGCGCGAACGAAAGGATGGTTCATCATGAACAGCGCTTGCGGAGCGACCGTGCTGACATCACGGCGACCGGTCACCATGCTTGGATTGGCAAAATCGAAGACTTCAAACAGTTCAGGCAAACTATTCCGAAACACCGGAACGTAAACACTGCGTCTTGGCTCCTGGAACTGAAAGTCGATGTCCTTGGCTAGATTTGCAGGGAAAGTGGCTCCTCCCATTTCGAGATTCAATGTTCCACTTATAGACAGCATCGAGTCCCGTAGTGACTCGGCATCCAATCGACGATGATTCATGTGAGCCAGCAGTTGATTCTCCGGGTCGTCTTGCTGTTCGCCTCGTGCGGACGAAAGACGGTAGGTTCTGGAAAGCATAATCGTCCGGATAAGCTTCTTCACCGACCAACCTTGCTGGGCGAACTGGACTGCCAGATAATCGAGCAGTTTGGGATGTGAGGGTGACTCACCGGTCGTGCCGAAGTTGTCCACGGTGCGGACCAGTCCTGCGCCGATCAGCCAGTGCCAAACCCGGTTCGCCATCACTCGCGACGTTAGCGGGTTCGCTGGATTAGCGATCCAGTTAGCGAGTTCCAGACGACCGCTGCTGCTGGTGGGCATCTCGGGCGCGGGGCCATAGTTGGCAACTTGCAGCACGCCGCGCGGAGCGGTAGCGCCCAAATTATCAATGCTGCCACGAATATGGATCTTCAAGTCCGCCGGCTTCGCTTTTTCGGCAGCCGACATCACCATCGCGCGGGCGGGTTTTCCTTTCTGAAGCGTCGCCAGCTCGGCCGTGAGTTTAGCCATCGATTTCTTGAGCGCCTGTTGTTTGCCGGCTGTATGCCCCTTGCTCGGCTGAGGCGCCGGACTGCCCGCCATCTTGCGGGCCTTGTCGACAGGTAGAAACTGAACGGCATCGGCTGTCAGAAACCCGTCCGTCCCCTCATTCGAGACAAGAACGAAGCCTTGCTCGTTCACTTCGAAGCGATAGGTGCCGAGTGAGATGAAGCGCCCCTCGAGCGGCGGCGTCTTACGCATATCGACAGTGATTGTCTTCTCACCTCCGGCGCTGAATACCGTCACGGGCGCATTCGAGGCGCGGCCATTTCCATCCGAATAGGCGAAGCGCACTTCATATTCTCCGTCACTAGTTAGTTTTGGGATGAAGGAGACTGTCTTGTCACCTTTCCCTTTATTAGCGTCGTGGATGTAGCGCTTGCCGATGTAGTGCTTCGAATGCACCGAGTGCGTCCAATTGCCTACGACCAACACCTCATCGTCGTCGACGACAATGCCCGGCAAGGAAGAGGAGGCGATAATCGATTTCCGAGAGGGCGGTTCCAGCTTCGCTTTCAGCAATTTGATATCGGTCTTCAATTTGGCGACCGACGAATTGTAGATCTCCAGCTCTCGCTTTGCTTCCTCCGAGATTGGTAAGGGAACTTCCCTAAATGCGGAGACATTGGAGTGCTTCAGTCCCTGAACATTCTTGAGAACACCCGCCATCGCGTAGTAATCCCGGGTTGGGATGGGATCGAATTTGTGATCGTGACAGCGGGCACAAGTGATCGTTTGCGCCAAAAAACCTCTTCCGATGACGTCGAGTTGTTCATCGACGAAATCCATCTCGAGCTGGCCCTTGTTTTGGTTTTCAAGATTGGTGTTCCCCATCATCAAGAACGTTGTGGCCACGAGATTCTGCCGCTGTGCCTCGAGTGTTGTTGCCTCAAGTAAATCGCCTGCGAGTTGTTGCCTAAGAAACTGATCGTAGGGGCGATCATCATTGAACGCCTCGATCACGTAGTCGCGATATCGCCAGGCATGCTTGAGCAAGATCCCGCGCAAGGACATCGATTCCGCGAAACGCGAAACATCAAGCCAGTGACGCCCCCAACGTTCGCCGAAGCGTGGTGATTCCATCAAGCGGTCAACGAGGCTCTCATACGCCCCCGGCGACTCGTCGTTGATGAACTGTCCAATCTGCTCCGGCGTTGGAGGCAGGCCGATGAGGTCGAAGTAGAGGCGACGGAGCAGGACGATCTTTTCCGCATCGGGACCAGGTGACAGACCTATCGCTTCCAGGTTGGCGAGGACAAAGCGATCGATTTCGCCGTTCGGCCAAGTGGTGTCACTCACTTCAGGGATAATTGGTGCTTTGAGCGGATGATAGGCCCAGTGCTTCCGGCCCGCTTCGATATCAATGGACTTCGGTTTGGTAATCAAGTTCGTAGCGAGGCGTGGATCTGTTGCTCCGTCTAGAATCCACTTTTCGAAATCCGCAACGATCTCCGCGGGCAACTTACTCTTGGGGGGCATCTCGAATTCATCATGCTTCAAGGCCGAGACCAGCAGACTTTCTTCGAGGTTACCCGGGGTGACAGTAGGTCCCGATTCGCCGCCCTCTAGCAAGCCTTTCCGGGAGTCGACGAGCAAGCCCCCACGGAGCTTCTTGGAATCGCTCGCGTGGCATTCGTAGCAATGTTTGACGAGGACAGGTCGAATCTTGGTTTCAAAAAACTCAAGACGTTGACGTTCGACAAGCGGATCGTCAGCCCACGCCGAGCCTGGAGTGAGCAGGATCGTGATCGATAAAATCCAATTACGCATTTAACGGCTCTTATATGCGTTGAATCCCGTTGTAATGTCCACTGTGCTTTTCGTAGACGTATCTGCTGTGTAAATATTGCGACGTCTAGAAGCCGGGTTTCAAGCGAAGCCCCTCCTGTCGATCGCGCCGATCTATGAGGATGAACGACCGGGTCTACCGGTTGGGTCGCTTATTCTCCTTGAATCTGCTTTTGCGGGTGTGAGCCAAGGCTTCCGTGGCTGTTCCTTTGTCTCCCTGAGATTTCATCCAGGCGTCGAGGCGCGTGGACAGGTCGGCCTTGAGCTCTGCGAATTTCGGATTGTCGATCAGGTTGTGGAGGCAATGGGGATCGTTTTCCACATCGTAGAGTTCCTCGGCGGGTCGATGTTGATATTTCCCGGTCATAGCGATGGCGTGGGCATCGCCCGCTTTTGCCTTTTCGATCCAGGATATCCAGAAGTCGGCCTTGTCGCCACCTGGGCGGGTGACGACATTTTTGAATGTTTTGCTATGGTTGAGGTTGCGGATGTAACGGTGGGTTTTGGTCCCGGCAGACCGCACCCCGAAGTTCTCAGAACCTGATCCTATGCCGCGGGTCGTCTGCACTCCAAAGGTGTAATTCTTGTGTTCCGCTTTTGCGCCAGTGAGGACAGGCAAGAACGAGCGCCCGTCCATTGTGTCGGGAGTCTGCAACCCGGCCGCGGCGAGAAAGGTGGGCGTGATATCGACGTATTCGACCAAGGCATTTGACTTCGAGCCCGCTGCTACTTTGCCGGGCCAACGCACAATCATGCCGGACGTGAGCCCCAGTTCGTAACAGGTCCACTTTGCAAAGGGAAAGCCAGAGCCCTGTTCAGAGACTACCATGACGAGGGTATTTTGAGCCAGGTCGTGTTTATCGAGCAATTTGAGCAAAGCTGCACATTGGGAATCGAAGTAGGTGATCTCTGCGAGGTATTTGGCGTATTCTTGCCGGGTATTGGGAGTATCCACAAAAGTCGGCGGCAGCGTGAGTTTGGTTGGATCGTAGGCTGAGGCATCCCCTTTGGTATAGGGTGTATGTGGTTCGCTGGAACAGGCAAGGAGACAGAATGGCATGCCTTCTTTCTTAGTATCGGTAAGGAGTTTTTCGAGTGTCGGAAAGGGATTGTCTTCCGATGGATCGGCAGACCGGAACTCTTTGGAATACTCAAAGGGGAAAGAGGCTTTGGGGCCGATATGAGTTTTGCCTGACAAAGCCACCCGGTAGCCGGCATAACCCAGGTAGTGGCCGATAGACTTGGTGCCTGAGTAGACGCGCGTGTGGTTGGGCCAGGCACCGGATTTCACCGGGTAGATACCGGTATAAATATTATGCCGCGTGGGAGAGCACATCGGCGCGGCTTGGAAACAGCGTGAGAACAGCATACCCTCGCTGGCGAGTTGGTCGAGCGTGGGTGTCTTGGCTTGCCCTCCGTAAACTCCCATGTCGAGGTAGGTGCAGTCGTCTGCAATGATGAAGACCAGGTTAGGCTTTTCAGCGGCATGAGAGGAGGCGACAATTATGCACGCTAGCAAGAGGGCGAAACGTTGGAGGTCCTTCATCATAATGATCAAATTTTCAGCTTAGAAGTGCAAAAACGTGTGAGGAAAAGGATGAGTGCATTTTTCACGATGATGGCTGAATTCTGCAACTCGTAGGCTCAGTCAATAATTCTCTCACCGTATTTTAGTGTGGGGATGTCATTAACCCTCTCAGATGGAATGGAGAGAAAGTAAAAAAGAGTGATAGGAAATCAGGACCTTAACTTATGTGAGCGCCTTTTGTCTCTGTATACATCGCGTAAACCGAGGTGCTGGCGGTCATAAAGAGCCGGTTTCGCTTGGTTCCGCCGAAGCAGACGTTTGAGCAAATTTCTGGAAGCAAAATTTGTCCAATTCGCTGTCCGTCCTCATTCGCGAAGATGTGGACACCATCGTAACCGTCTCCCACCCAGCCGGCGCTTGCCCAAATATTGCCGTATTCGTCGGCGCGGATTCCGTCGGCAAAACCAGCTTTTTCCTCGCCGTCGACTTCCAGCTTCATGGAGGCAAACTCGCGGCCGTTCTTCAGTCTCTTGGTGCTTTCGATATCCCAAACTTTAATATTTTTCGGAGCATCTGCATAATGACTTGCACCAGTGTCAGCGACGTAGAGCTTTCTGTAGTCTGGCGAAAAACAGAGGCCATTTGGCTTGAAGATTTCGTCGGTTAGCTTTGTGATTTTCCCGTCTTTGGCGTCAATACGATAGACTGCTTCCTTTTGATAAGGACGAACTGACCCGTTCGTTGCGCGAGTGCCTTCGTAATTCATGAGGCCGCCATAACCTGGGTCGGTGAACCAAATTGAGCCATCTTCCGGATGGACGATTGCGTCATTCGGTGCGTTGAGTGATTTGCCTTCGAATTTCTCAGCTAAGACCGTGATGCTGCCATCGTATTCATAGCGGACGACTTTTCGCGGCCCGTGTTGACAAGAAATCTGCCGTCCTTGGAAATCAAAGGTATTGCCGTTGCTATTGCCGCTCGGGTAACGAAATTGCTTCGTGACATGACCGTCTTCTTCTAGCCAACGGTGCTGAACATTATTTGGGATATCGCTCCATAAGAGATAACGGCCCACGCCGTTCCAAGCTGGCCCTTCGGCCCAGAGCATATCGGGTGAATGGTAAATACGTTGAATCGGAGTGTTGCCAAGCTTGAGTTTATTGAAGCGATCGTCGAGTGAAACAATGTCAGGGTCAGGGTAGCGCGTCGGGATAATGCCCGTCCAATCGCGCGGCGTTTCGGCAGCGGTTTTTTTGGCGGTGATCGCGGCAGCCATCGCGGCGGTCGCTCCGGTAATGAAATTACGGCGCCCTGTTGAGAAATTACACGAATCTGGTTTTTCTTTCATGAACTGAATAATAGAAAACGCATCGCTAAACTCCAGAAATTTTGGATGTGCTTTGTGTAGGAACTCTGACTGACTGTTACGAGGCTTCTTTCAGAGGGGAGGTGGGGGGTTAGGTTACCCTGAACTTACTAGGGGAAGGGTATGATTTTGGCCGGGGAATCTCATAAAAGATAGAGATCTTTTGTTTTGAGACATCTTGATGACACAAAATTGATCATGCCTACGCATGAAAAAATGAGACGCCGTTGAAATCATCTCTCAAAAAATAAAACATAATGAACAAAATAAAAAAGTTGCTTCTTTCGGCGCTTCTGAGCGTGACTTTCATGAGTCCTGTTTTTGCTGATCCTCACGAAAAATTATCGGTGAAGACTTCGACTCTTAAAGAGTTCAGGGAACTGTGTGGGCTCCTCGAGGGGCGTTGGAATACAGATATCCTTTGGATAAACGAGTGGCCAGGTGCAAATGCGGTTCGAGGAGAGACTGTCAAGGGTCACGCCAAGGTTACTCGTATCCTAGATGGGGCTGCTTTGGAGATGAAATCGATGCAGGGGACAGAGGAAAGCGCTTGGAGGTTGTATTACCATCCGTCCACATCTCAGATCCGAAGTCTATACCTTACAAGTGGCGGAACGGTTGGCTATGGGACGCTCTTTAAAATAAGCGATACGGAGTATGGCGAGAAAGTTGATGGGGCCCAGAAAGGTGGTGGGGTGATTACTGGTGATATCAAATGGGTTTTTTCGAAAGATGGGAGATCGTTCATGCTAAGATCGAAAGATATTAAGCTGGATGGGAAACCACTTGGTGAGCTCAAAGATCTCTACAAGAAGGTGTCTCCCTGATCCTTCTGCTTTCTTTTTTTATTGTCGATTGCGCGGGGGGCTGGGCTCGGTAGTGCTCTTGACCATGCCTTTGGTTTGCCGTGATGCGCTGATAGAGGTAAAGCAGCTGGAGCGATCCGAGGGATGAGAGTCGTAGCCAATCCGCTCGCTCCTCACAGTATAGGCGAGTGTTTTTTGATCTGGTTCGTGGATCCCGTGAGGAGAGAAATCACTAGATCTAGGAGTTTGTGCGCGGTTAGCGAGAATGCTTTTTGAAGTTACGCTCTCGGGATTTTCTTTTGGTGGAATAGGCCTAGTTTGAGACTAGTTACGAAATTGGTGTGGATTGTCAGAAATCAAACAACTATTTTGATCACCAGTGTTCTTAGAGATTGAATAGTTTCAATGATCCTTTTTTGGTGAAAATATCGACCGTAATATCGACGTAATTCTGATCTTCAATACCGATCGCGTCATCCAAGCTATGAATGCGGAAATTTGGGCCGCTTCGTTTCCATACTCCAGAAAGTGTCCCCTGTATTGAGTCGCCGTCATTAAGAACAGTCCTAGCGAACCCTGTAAAGCTACCCTTTGTTTCTCGTGAATCCGAGGGGGTCAATTTATGATTAAAATAGACATGTCCATATTTTCCGATCTCCCCTTCATAATTGAGGGTGATTTGGTCTTTTTCCATAAATACCCCCGTAAGGGTGACATCTGCTTCAATTGCAAGTCTCATAAGCTCAATGGTTAAAGGGTTTTGCTCCACGACGCTGTTGGACTAACCCTCGTTGTGTTAAAGCGAAAAGTGAATGAGCTTTGTGTCACTCAAATTTGAATCACGATAGCAGTGGTCGGTTAACCTTTGTTTACTCGAATAATCTTTCCATTTTTGATAGAAAAATTGAGGCGCTCTGGGCGATAATCTGCCGTTACGCCTTGCGGTTCCCCGTCGATTTCGATCACTCGAGATAGTAGTTTGTTAATCTTCGCAAGATCTTGAGCTTCCTTTAGAGTTAGCCCGATAAAAGATTTTTCATTAAGCTGTTTGGGAGACGAATAAACTTCAGACGCGGTAATAAGTAATTTTGCTAACTCCTCATCTGTAACAACCTTATATCCTTCACTATAATTCCAAGTTTGACCCGTGACATAGACTTTACGGGGAAGTTTTTGGAACTTTCTTGAGATATTTACGGATGTTTTAGCCTTTGACATTACAGCTGCAGCTAAACCTTCTTTTTTCCGAGCTTCGCACACGACGAGTAGCGTGTTCGCTTTTTTGTAGATCCTGCTGATCTTGATTGTCCAAGCTGGGCTTGGAACATCAATAGAAACTGCTACGGACGTTGATGAAGGCACCTCGGAGCCAAAGGAAAGTGAAGCTAGTCCTATGGTTAAAGAACAAAGAATGATTTTGAGGTGAACCATATAATAGATTAGACGAGCGGAGAGGCCTTTGCGAGGAAGTTTCTTCCAGCGTAAGGAGAGGGTGACTCCATAGAAGCTTGCCAGCAGAGTTGGCTGTAATATGGGGGGCTGATTGTCGTTATTAATTGGAAATACTGACGAACTTGTTCGCCATTTTAAGGGAACGCAATGAGTAGATTGGCATGAGATTGACTTGCGACAGTCCTTTTAGTAGATCTCAAGTATGTCATTCACATACTTAAGCCGACTGCTCTGCGGAGCTTTGGTATTTCAACTTTTAAGTTGCGTTCCGGCGACCCAAACTGGCACTAGTTATTCGCGTCGTGAAGCCCGTGTTTTGCAACAGGTTAAAATTGGTAAAGTCATAGACGTGGCCGAAGTCGCTATTGAAGGGACAAAAAGTGGTGCAGGAGAGATCGTTGGTGGCGCTGTGGGTGGGATAGCTGGCCGCAGCACCGGCAGCGGTGCAGGTGGGAAGATTGCGGCCGTGTTGGGCGGGGCTGTGGGTTCAGTTGTGGGTGCGAAAATAGAAGAAGCCAGAACGCGCTCTCGTGGTCATGAATACACTATTCGGCTGGAAAAAGGTGAGGTGATCTCGGTCGTGCAAGCAATTGATCCCAAGGCGGTTCCAATCGTTGCGGGTGATGAGGTCAAGTTATTGTCGCAAGGGGCTACCTATCGCGTCACCCGGCTCAACACTGCAGGTCGGCCCTGATTCAATAATTCCCACTAGAAGAGCCAATGAATCGAGATGATCTAGGATTTTTTCCGGCCCTAGCCGATCGTTTCTAGCGTCTGCGGCGAAGGCCTGCCAAGATTCCTGCAAATCCAATCAAGAGTGCTGAGC
>UPTG01000729.1_pt1 | contig 26165 bp, 15 predicted proteins | sample 2160121 | NCBI WGS metagenome assembly UPTG01 (sample SAMN06266255, study PRJEB28933) | marine metagenome | isolation source: Columbia River Estuary | place: USA:Columbia River Estuary, USA | collected 2014-07-27
CATGCGTAGCATTACCTTCCAGATAGGCTGAAACGGAACTTCCAAATATCTTTTCAGCTTCAATATGATTATTTGCTTCATTAGCACCCGAAATATTTGCACTAGTAACTGCTAAAGGTCCTGTTTTCTTTAATAGCTCAAGTGCTAATTCATTTTCAGGTACCCTAATTCCAACTGAATTTGGATTGGTAGTACCGATACCAAGTGGAAATGTCTCTTCTACTTCTACAACTACAGTCAATGGGCCTGGCCAATATAACTCAACAACTTCAGGTATATCTGTTTTTATATTAAGTTTCCTTAATTCAGTAAAGGAATGTATGAGCAATGAGATTGGTTTGCTATCATCCCTTTCTTTGATTTTAAAGAGATTGTCGACTGCAGTTTCAGAATTTGGATTAACTCCAATTCCATAGACAGTTTCAGTGGGAATGCCTACAATTTCATTCTCTTCAATTTTATTGACAGCTTCATCTAAATTATCTAGATGCAAAAACATAGCGATCCTTTTCAGCTAAATCTTGTAGCAATTTTACATCTTTCCAATCTGATAAAAGATCTAATGTCTGTTCAGACTTTGTCGAGTCAATCTCAAGGCAAAGTGTTAATTTATTGAGGTCCCTACTCTCAATTTGTTGAATTAGTCTTGATATTATTTCTAAACCATCTACTCCGCCGTTTAATGCAATTAGAGGTTCATAATCAATAACCTCTTTATCAAGGACTTCTAAGTTCTCTTGAGGAATGTATGGGAGATTTGCAATGATAATATCAATACCTTCAGTTTTAACATTTTCTAATAAATCAGATTGATAAAAATTTACAGGCACTGAATTAAGTTGTGCATTTTCAACGGCAATACTTAATGCTTCTTGGGAAATGTCTATACCCGAGACTTCAACATGGGGAAATAAAACTTTCATCATTAAAGCAATACAACCTGAACCAGTTCCAATATCTAAAATGCCTTTAGAGGGTTCTGTATTCTCCTTGATAAGCTCTACGAGATATTCTGTTTCCGGTCTGGGTATTAAACAACGCTGATCAACTTTCAACTGAATGGTATAAAAAGGAACATACTCTTCAATGTACTGCAAAGGTTCGTGGTTAAGTCTTCTTGTTAGTAGGGTCGAATATTCATTTTCATAGCCTGTAGGTGAACCATTTATTTCTTTTGCTTTTTCTCTTAATCTAGCAAGTTCGTATTCTGGTATATTTCTAATGCTCACTTTATTCTTCCAAGTTAGCCAAACGAGTAGTTTCATGATCGGCAATCAATGCAGTTACAAAGTCTTCAAGATCTCCGTCCAAGACTTGGTCAAGACGTTTAATTGTTAGGTTGATACGATGATCTGAGACTCTGTTGTCTTTATAGTTATAAGTCCTTATTTTATCTGAACGTTCACCAGAACCTACTTGTTCTTTTCTATCTTTAGCTCTTTCTGCAGCAGCTTCATCTTGTCTTGCTTTTAGTAATCGTGCTCGTAATATTCTCATTGCTTGATTTTTATTTTTTAATTGTGATTTTTCATCTTGACTTGTTACGACTAAACCCGTTGGGATATAAGTGATTCTTACTGCTGAGTCAGTTGTGTTAACGCTCTGACCACCAGGTCCACTAGATCTATAAACATCAATTTTTAGATCATTTGCAGCAATGCTCAAATCAACATCTTCAGCTTCAGGCAATACAGCAACAGTAGCAATTGAAGTATGTACCCTACCTTGTGATTCAGTTTTTGGAATTCTCTGAACTCTATGAGCACCTGCTTCAAACTTAAGTTTTGAATATACACCCTTTGATTTAATTGAAAAAATAATTTTGTTATAGCCTCCCTGGTCTGATGCGGTAAGCTCTATCGGCTCTACATTCCAGGTATTTCGCTCGGCAAAACGAGTGTACATCTTATATAAATCTCCAACCCAAATGGCTGCCTCTTCTCCACCTGCTCCAGGACGTATCTCCACTAATACATCTTTCTCGTCAAGTGGATCTTTTGGTAAGAGTGCAATTTTTATATCTTCTGTAAGTTCTATGATTGAAGATTTTGAATCATTCATTATGGCTTCTAATTCATTTTTCATTTCAGAATCTTGCTCAGATTTTAGCATCTCCTCTGCATCGGTAATATCACTTTTAAGTGTTCTCCACTCATTAAAAAGAACAACAATTGCACTGACATCACTATGTCTTTTTGCCAACTCGGCATAAGCATTTGGATCGGATGATATATCCATTTTTTGAAGTTCTACTTCTATCTCCTCTAAGGAGCTTTCCAAAGCTGTAAGTTTTTCAACTAACGCTTCATCCATTTTTTAACTCCTTTGATATAGATAGTAGTTCATCGAATCTGTCAATTTCTTCACTGTGCTTAATACAGTTCGCCATAGATATTATTGCAACTTCAATCTGATCATCGCTTGGGATTTTAGTTGTTATTTTTTGAGTCCATATACCTGGAGTTGAAAATATTTTAGATATTATTGATTCACTATTTTTAAAGTTATATTTTAAAATTTCGTATGAAATCATAGCGACAACAAATACATGAAGTAAACGAGAAATTAAAGTAAAAAATATATTGAGAGTTGGGATTAATGGAAGAGTCAACAAACTTACAAAGACAATTAAAAATATAAAAGCAGTTCCACAGCGAATATGTTCTTTTGGATATTTTCTTATATTCTTTAAATCAAGTGATTGTTCACTTTCAAATGACGCAATAGCCATATGTTCTGCGCCATGATATTCAAATAACTCCTGTGCATCTTTAGTTTTGCCAACAAGGTATATATATGTAATAACAATTACTCCTCTTAAAATTCCCTCTGAAAAACCTTTGTTAGCTTGACTCAAATCTAATAGATCAATTAATAAACGAGGTCCAACTATTAGAAGGCTTAAAATAGATACTAGAAGTAGAGAAGTAGTGATTTTGCTAAAAAGAGTTTCCTCTTCCTGTTCTCCGTAATATAAAGTATCAGAAAGTGATATTCCCTTATATCCAACATACAAAGAATCGACTAAAGCTCCTACACCTCTTATGAAAGGGATCTTCCAGATTCCGTCCCTTTGTGTTAAAGGTGTTCTTGCTTCAAAATAATTATGTATCTGATTTTTTTGATCTCTTACAGCTAGAGACCATCCCTTTGGACTCTGAATTAAAACACCACCAATTACAGCTTGTCCACCATAGGCAATATTTTCACTAGACATTCTTGGAGTATTAAATTAAGTTATTCTTCTTCTTGAGAAGAAGCTTCTTGATTTGGAGCTTGACGAGTACTGGTTGAACCGTACCTTTGTTTAAATCTTTCTACACGACCTGTGGAGTCTACAAGTTTTTGCTTACCAGTAAAAAATGGGTGACTTGCACTAGATATTTCAAGCTTAACTAATGGGTAGTCGTTACCATCTTCCCAGGATATTGTCTCACTTGTTTTAATCGTAGAACGAGTGAGGAATGCAAAACCTGCGTCTTCATCTTGGAAAACTACTTCTCTATAATCTGGATGTATCCCTTGTCTCATATCTACACTCTAACTTACTTGTTGTTTTTTGCGACATCTTTTAAGAAGGCTTCGTTTGTTTTAACAGTTTTGAATCTATCTATTAAAAGTTCTGTAGCACCACTGTCAAGTCCCACTAATACTCTTCTTAAGGCCCATAGAGACTGTAATTCTTGTGGGGAAACAAGTCTTTGCTCTTCTCTAGTTCCAGAAGGTGTGACATCAATGGCTGGGAAGACGCGTTTATCAGCAAGGCCTCTATCAAGCTTAAGTTCCATGTTTCCAGTTCCTTTAAATTCCTCAAATATAACTTCATCCATTTTTGAACCCGTTTCGACGAGAGCTGTTCCAAGAATAGTTAAACTTCCTCCATCTTCTATATTTCTAGCTGCACCAAAAAATTGCTTTACTGGGGTAATTGCAGTTGAGTCTAATCCACCGGAAAGAATCCTACCGCTAGCTGGAGATGCTAAGTTGTGTGCCCTAGCTAGACGAGTAATGGAGTCTAAAAGTATGACAACATCTTTTCCTTCCTCCGTAAGTCTTTTTGCTCTCTCGATTGCCAATCTTGAAACCTGTGTATGTTCTTCTGGAGGTCTATCAAAAGTAGAAAATATTACCTCACCGTTTACTGATCTCTGCATGTCGGTTACTTCCTCTGGTCTTTCATCAACAAGAACTACCATCAAATGTACTTCGGGATTATTTTCAGTAATTGAGTTTGCGATTTCTTTAAGAATTGTTGTTTTTCCTGCTTTAGGGGGCGAGACGATTAATCCTCTTTGACCTTTACCGATAGGAGCAATTAAATCAATTATCCTTCCTACTATTTTTTCAGGTTTACCTATTACTTCTAGTTTTAAACGTTCGTCGGGGAACAAAGGTGTTAATTTATTAAAATCAACCCTTCGAGCCAATAATTCAGGATCTGCACCATTAACAGTTTTTGGATCCATTAAAGCAGGATATTTTTCTTTTTGTCTGGGTGCACGTATAGGTCCTTCGACTAAATCCCCTTTACGCATCCTATATTTTTTTATAATTCCTGCAGGAACATATACATCATTATCACCGGGTTTATAACCACTACATCTTAAAAATCCATAACCCTCTGGAAGAATATCAAGAATACCTTCTCTAGATTCTCCAGCTTTTACTTGGCTGTCTCCAGAATTGACTACTGATGGAAGGTCTGAGTCATCATTTTTATTAATTACCTCAGCAACAACTGGTTCCTCAGCTTCAATAACTGTGTCCCCTTGCTCTAATAGAAGATCTATCAGCTTTGCTTTTTGTAGGCCTTTAAATTCAAGACCTAAACCTTCTGCTATTGCTCTAAGATCTGCAACTGGTTTTGATTGTAATTGCGTTCTTGCGGACATTTTTCTCCTAATTTAAATCAAATTTTTTTGATATTGATTTGTGAATTTATTGTCTGAAGACAACATCATTATATACATATTATTAGTAAAGGTATAGTTTTTATTATTTTTATAAATAGTCTTTAATGTTGTTTGTATTACTTTATTGGCCTTAAAAGTGCATACGGAACAACTATTAGTAACGTTGCTAAATAATAAAATATACCGAATACAGCCATCTGAGGTAAGTTAAACAAGACGGAAAAAGTTAGCACAATAGGAAAGTTTTGACATAAGGCTTCAATAGAGATAGTGACTGCATCCCTTTTATCAATTTTTAAGAATCTTAAAGTTCCTTCAACTGAAAGGAAGACAACCGTAATTGCTATTAAAACTATCACTATGGCTTCTAAAAAATAGTCAATTAGAGCTTCCCTTAATTCAAATGGACCAGTTACGGATATTACTAAAACATATATTTTTAGAAACTTGTCTAAAAATATAGTTAATCTATTTAAAAATTTTATATTTTTTGAATTCAAAAAATATCCAACTATAAACGGTATCAAAATTAATAATGAGAGCTGAACTAGAGTTTCTAGGAAATTAAATGAAAACTCATCTGCATTTATAGAAATGATACTTAACCAAAATACTGTTGTTAATGGTGTTATCAATGAAGTTAGTGAAGTCAGAGAGACAGAAAGTGGTATATTTCCACCTTTGTAATAGGTTAAAATTCCGGATATGAAACCACCTGGAGCTAATAAAACAATAGCTATTGATATTGCAAATATGCTTGAATTAAATACTAAATAAAGAGTCAATCCAATTAAAGGTAAGACAAACATTTGAAAAAATAAAGCAAATGAAAATGTAACTTTATTTTTTAAGGTATCTTTTAGATCTTTAGATGTAGTTTGAGTTCCTAAAAAATAAAACATTACAGGAATCATTGGTGTAATAGTTTTAAAGGTTATCGAAGATGAAATTAATAAACTTAGTTCTTCAATACTCATGTATTAGTAAAGTATATTAGATTTTGATGTTCTTTAATAGCTAAATTATTATTAATCCTCACAGCAAAGAGCAATATAATTGTCTAAAAATTCTCTTTCAGAATCTTGTAAAACAATATTTTCTCTGTAATAAGCGTAATCTCCTCCGTAGTAGATCGCTAAAGCATCAGCAAATAATTCCTCACTACCAAAAAATTCTTGTGCTTCTGTACGTTTTTTTTCGCCTTCTGGATTTATGCAGTTTCTTGTTAAGTAAGAAAGTGCATGAGAGGTTTCATGAAGTAACGTATCATACCCACGGTTATTTGCGAAAGCTTTATTTGACACCCAAACGGATAACTTCCATTTAGAATTAACTGTTCCATCTGCAAAAGTGCCTGCGGAATCCCAAACTCCAAAAGGGCATCTTTCTAATATAGTTGCTGCGTAAGAATGGCAACCATTGACAAATATCACACTACTTTCTACACTTTTTCTTAATTCATCAGGTAAGCTAGCAACTAATTCATTAAGCCGTAATTGATTCTCTCCTTCAAAACCATCAAATGATGTGAATTCACCCTTGTAAATCTCTGTATCCTCTTCACTGCTTGTGTTAATGGTTACCTCTTCTTGTTCTTGAGAAACTTCTATGGTTGTTGTAGTAGTCGGTATTGTTGTGGTTGTAGTTACAGGAGCTGTTGTGGTTGTTACAGGAGCTGTTGTGGTTGTAGTTACAGGAGCTGTTGTGGTTGTTACAGGAGCTGTTGTGGTTGTAGTTACAGGGGCTGATGTGGTTGTAGTTACAGGAGCTGATGTGGATGTAGTATTTCCTATTGTTGCTTGAATATTTATCTCAACTGGATTATCAAGTACATATATGTATGAGACTCCTATAAATAAAACAATAAAAAGAACTGTTATTAAAGTTAAATTACGATTCATTAAAAGAGTCGCTTAGTTCATCATCTATAAATTCAGAAATATCTTCGTCATTTAACCTTAGGCTTTCCTCGTATTCTGCAGGTTTATTCAATTCGGCATATTTTTTCATAAAGTTACCTAACAATAAGATAATCGTAATATACAACAAAAGCACTAGCATAAATCTGTATGCTAAAGCTCCACTTTGTAGTAGTGTTTGTTGCACTTCTTTAAACTCGCTATCAGGTGGCAGAACAAGAATTCTTATAAATAGCCAAATGCCCATCAAAAAGCTTACAATCGGCATAGCCTGGTTTAACCCCTCAGAATCTCCAATTGCGTCAAATAACTCATTACCTCCCCATGGAACTGCCTTAAATATAACTCCCTCTAAACACATTAAATAAGTTAGTTTACATACTGCCATTAAAACACCTGAGGAGCTTACAGATTCAAATGATGTTGCATAAAAGAAAAAGTATCCAACAATTGAGAGACTCATCATTGAGTAAAACTTAGGAGATAACTCAGCCTTGGGTCTATTGGAGACTATGTGGATAGCTGCGATGAAACCTAATATAAAGCCAAAGGGAAGTTCTATAACCACAAATAATATTGTCGAAAGGACTGCAAAAAACATTGCTTGTGGATTCCAATCGAATTTGACAATTTGGTCATAAACATAGTATTCAATAAGTGACTCAATGCCTTCATAGAAAAATGTAACAACAACCAAACCAAATAAAACGCCTAGAAATATTGCCAGATTTTCCTCTCTAACATCAAATGTAAATCCCTCTTCTACAAAAGCATATAAAAGAGCAGTGATAAGTGCTACGAGTGATATTTCCATTACTGTTTCAAGAGTTGTTTTTTCTTTTTTGTTGCTTTTACGACTTGTCCATCTAACTCTGTAGTAAGCAATAATTCGATTAAACCACTCTTGGGCAAGCAGCACACCATAGAATAAAATTAAAATTCCTGAAGTAATCAAGAATGCAAAACTATTTTTTTGATGGTCGGTGAAATCAATATCATTAAATAATGGAATTGTTGTTATGAGTTCATTAGTAAAAGTTATATTTGTAGAAGTATCAACAACTGAGGACTCCTCACCTTCTAGGATTGGGCTTTCAACTACTGGCGTAGTTGTTGGCACTACAGGAAGAACTGGGATTGGAGGAATTAACTTTTCATCAGATGTTATTTCAGTTGTAATATCTTTATAGCAAAACATTGAATCACAGTCTGGTCCAGAGTATTGTGTATATTCTGTAGATAATATTTTTATTGTAAGTGAAAGGGTATTGGACCCATCCCACAAAATTACTTTTGATCCAATTGCTGCAGAATCTTTAAGCTCTAAAGGTTCTCTCAACAATCCATCAGCTGTAAATTCTCTAACTACAAGAATAACCTGATCAATGTTATCAACTCCGCTGATGTTCCATGAGATTTGTAAATTGTTTTCATCTAATCTCGCTTCTTCAATTTCTATTAATACTTCTCCAGTATCGAATAGTTGTGGACCTGAAAAATTATCATTAATTACACCATTAAAAAAAGATAGAAAGAAAATTAAAGACATGATTGTTTTTTTCATTACCCGAATACCTTCACCTTTTCTAATTTACCAATTACGATCAGTCTTTGTTTAGCTGAAAATTTTGGGTGGCAAGTTGATAAGGTTACTCTGTCATCTCCGAAGCTTCCAAGAACATAATTTTCTTCAGGTGAAACTATTTTTATATCTACAACTTTGTATTTATATTCGTTTGTGTTTGTCTGAAACAAAATATCATCACCAATCTCTACTCGATCTAGATTTCCAAAAGGAGCTCCATAAGTAGTTCTATGACCAGCTATTCCGAAGTTTCCACCAGATCCAGGTAAAGATGTCCCTACTATGTACCCGGGTCCATACTCTAATTTTTTAGCTGTAGCACCGAATACTACATAATGGTTGACATCTGCAGATAATAGCGTAAGCCTGCCAACTACGTCAGGGAGAAACTCTGCTTTGGCAGCCTGATTAGTAAGAGTTTTAGTTGCTATAGAGATAAAAGATTCCTGAAACTCATCAATTTGTTCTAAGTTTCCTACTGAATTTTCAGCATTTAAATTTTTCGTTCTTAAATCACTGAGGTTAGTGTTGTTAGCTTCAAACTGATTTTCTAACAATTTTTGTTCGTCATTAATTACTGAGGTAGAGAAAAAAGTTTGATTAACTGAATAAGCTACAATAAATAATCCAGCTACTAAAAGAGCCACACCAATTGGTGCAAGTGGCTTTTGTCTACGATTAATATTCTTTATCTGCCTATAAGATCTTCTCGGTGCGTTATTAAGGTTTTTTTTTACGGGCTCGTCGAACCTTAATTTTGCAAAGTTTTTATGTATTGGTGCTGGTTTTTTAGTGAATACAATAGAAAACAGATTCGAAGTCATTAAATTTAGCTTCTCCCTCAGCATCTGTTCTGTGACTTTTATATCTAAATATTTAGCATTTTTTGATATATTGCTTACTGCTGATATTAGATAGTCCACTTCTTTTAACATTAAAACAATATCGCTTGCATATTTTTCCTGATCAGTGATTAATGGATTGAATCTTTCACTAATATCGATGCTTATCATGACTTCAGTGCCTAAAGTATTTTCAAGAACTTTTTTAAGTGTATTAGATTTTACGTATATTTCAGATAATTCAATCTCCAACTGTTGGTTGATTATTCCAAGTGATTGTTGATTTTGGAGGGAATTACGAGAGGAGTAAATTTGTGTTCCTGTTTCATCTGAATCGGCATTCTCTAAATTCTGTAAGTCGTTTCTTTGATTCTGAAGTTTTATGTTTATAGAACTATAAACTAAGCTACCAATCTCATCTGCAAGTATTGTATTTTCCAACAAATAAAACTTTGCTTTATCTTTTCCGTATCCAAGCTTTACATCGCCGTATAAATACCAGTTACCTTTTTTTGTGATAATTTTTTTCTCAACAGCTAGATCTAAAAGTTGACCATCATATATAAGTTCTGTGTTTCCTAGGTCTAAATCTTCATACTCAACAAATATATTGCTGCTTTGTTGATTATTGAAAAAATTATATGACCTTCTATTCCTTTTTGGGTTTGGAGTATCGTCAACAATCGTTGCTTCAGTGATTACATCAGCACTATTTGTTTTATTTCTCCTAATTTTCAATACTCCTAAAATTGCGAAAATGTTGACAACTATTACAAATAGGTAAGTAAAGAAATACTCCATCAGAATCTATATGCCCTTCTTAGGAGGAAAGCTCCACCTGCGACTAGTAATAATCCGAAAGATATTATTAACCCTCCAACATTACGACCTGTCCCTGGGAGTTCTGGAGTTCCAGGAAGTGGCGGCGGTGTTGAATCTATGGGATCAGTGCTGATATCTTCTGCATCCTCGTTGTAAATGAACTCTACAAAATCATCACCGGGAAGGAAATTTATCGATTCACCATTATCTTCCATTTCTTCATCATCTCCAGAGCCGTCAATAATATTATCTATTCCTGTTTCTTCTCTTACAAGATCAAGTGGGTTTATTGGATCAGTGATGCCGAAGTCATCTTCTTCTATGCAATCTGCGTCCTTGTTTTTAATCATTTTCTGAACTTTTCCATTTTCAGTATTGGTAACCTCAAGTGCGACTGTAAAGAACTTGTTTTCTCCAACCTCAATTGAGGAAAAGTCAACAGTTTGACCTGGTTCAACTCTTACAGTTTCTTCAGCAATTAATGTTTGATTAATCCAAATCTTTTTTAAGACCTCTGCCGTAACATTAGATCTTGAGTTGTCGACTGTGACACCGAACTCAGCACCACCATTTTCTTCATCACATACTCTGTTTGTTGAGATAAGTGGTTCAAAAATATATTTCGTTGGTGGAAGTGTAGTCGTAGGAGTTGTTTCACAGATAGCTGTCTCTGCATTCGATATCTGATAAGGAGAATCAATAGCAAACTGTGTATATGCACTATCTAAAGCTCTCCATTGGATTTTTTGGTTTTGAGTAATATTCAAGAATCTAGTTGTTGCACTCGTAGGATTGATTGTTACTGAATCATAATTTGTCCATGGGCCATCATCTATTCTGTATTCGAGATAGAACCTTTTAGATTCATTGCTTAAGTTGCGAATCTCAATTGTTGATTTAGCAACATTTGCAGAGCATTGATCGAGAGTTAAAATCATCTGAGGGTTATCAGGAGTACTTCCGCAATCTACTCCCGATTTTTCAGGTGTAAATTGATAGGCAGTATCGCTTGTACTCTTATACCTAAAGACAATTTGATCTGAAGACCCTATAGGAATCTCTACAGCAGTTAAAGAAGAGTTCGCGTTGACAGAGATTACTGACCCAGACTGGTACTGACCATTATTTAACTTGTAATCATACATAATAGAAACATTCTGAGCTCCAGTATTTATAACAACTAATTTTGCAACTGGAGACACTGGTGAGCCGTTACTATCCACTTCACAACCTATTTCTGTATACCCACTTAATGAACTTGCTTGCGTACAGCTTTCTGCTGTTGCGGAGACAAATTTATAGGCAGTTTCTGTCGACGTCTTGTACCTCCATTGAAATGAACTATTTGCTGGAACACTATAAGCACTGGTAACAAAACTGCCTGTGACAGAAGTATTCCCTACTGACTGGAATGTACCCCCGTTGATAGATATGTCATAACTCACCACTACTGCAGTTGAGTTAGGATTGATGATTGTTAACTTAGCAGCCGGACTACCGTTTACACATTCATTAGTGCTGTATGCACTTACAGTGGTAGGATTTGTAATTGTCCCACAATCAGCAGGTGCCATTACTACAACTTGTTGCCAGGTATTTGGAGTTGTTGCATTGAAGATTCTGTATCTATAAATTATATAATTTGTAGTCAAGACATTGTTAACAACATAAGGCTGAGAACCGGTAATTGTCTGCGTACCCATTGAAGTCCAGTTAATATTATTTGTTGTAGATTCAACTTGTACCTGAGCACTATTTGCTGAACCATTTGAAATTGTAAAGGTCGAATTCTTTGTAGACGTTGTTCCATTTGGTGTACAGGTGGAACTTTGAGTAGCTGTCAAGTTTGCAGACGTACAATCAACTGTGGCCGTTCTGGTCAAGTATATATAGGAAGCATTTGAGAAGTCATTCTGGACTGTACTTGGTGCATATCTCCAAGTAATGTACTGACCAGAAGTTAAGTTTTTATAAACTGAGTTATCAAGTTGGCCTGCAGCAACAGTTGCAGTGGTCATATACTGATATCCACCATTATTGATTGAGTATTCAACTTTGTAATACTGAGTTATAGTTCCAGTGTTATTAATTGATAGTTTAGAATCTCGAGTCTGATTAGAACATGCCTCAAGTGTTTGTGTCACTGTGGATGTTTGTGGGCAGTCAACTGTGAGAGTTGTGAGTGTTGTAAAGTCACCTGTCATGGAGCTTGAAAGACCAAGACGATATCTCCATTTTACACTTGCCCCATGAGGTGCACCAGGAGATTCAAGGACTTTTGGAGTTCCATTGATTACCGCTGAGGTTCCTCTAGTTATCCAACCTGATCCAATGTCATACCAAGCTTCTACATAAACGGTTTCGCTTGAATTGTTTGTGACCGTTAGTTCAGAAATTCTACTACCAGCGACACAAGCTTTTAGTACATTGTTCAGAGAAACTTGATTTATTACTTCTGTATCACAATCAAGCGCTGGAATGGAGTTAAAAGCTGTTTCAGATGCGCTAGATAGCTTTGTAACTGTGCCAGCATATTTATACTTCCAACTAATAGTTTGACCATTAATTACGGATTTTTCTAGAACTAGCTGATTGCCAGCTGTTATCTCGACTGTTGAAACTTCTGTAGCCCAATCTCCAGAATTTATTGCAGAGTGCACTGTAACAAGCATTGGAGTAGATCCAGTGTTGTTTAATGTAAGTGTAGAAGTTGCTGTCTGATTAGAACAAGTACCCATTTGATGGACTACTGAGATAAAGGTTCCACAATCAATTTCAATTGCACCACCTGGTAAGTTAGTAAAACTTACATTTGTCAATGCCACCGTACTGTAAGCAGCTTTGTATCTCCATTCAATTGATGAACCTGAAGTTACAGATTGTGATGTATATGTATTTACTCCACCTACGACTACACCATTTGAAGAATTGATTTTATCAGTCCAGGTTCCGCCATCAATTCTGTATTGAATTTGATAGTACGCTGGTGCAGGGCTCGATGATAATGTTCCGTAGTGGAATTTTGAAGTCTTTGAGCCGCTAATACATTGTCCAATAGAGGTATACGGTGTAGATATGTTCACACCAGTACAATTCACAATATCTGAGGTAGAAGTCGTAGTCCAATTTAACGTTGAGAAATCAGCTCCGGTTTGTGAAATCTTATATCTCCAAGTTATTGTCTCACCTTCAGAAACAGATTCGGGAAGGAATGTTGCTCCTCCAGGATTGACTTGAACTTGATTAGCAGACAGGGTCCAATTTGTACCACCATCTGTTGAGTACTCAGCTTTGTAATATAAAATTCCAGAGCTTGAATTATTAATGTTAAGTTTTGAAGTTTTGTACCCATTACTATCACAAGTAGTATCGAAAGTTACTGTGATATCTTCACCTGAAGAACATGTAATTGTTCTTAAGTCATCATTAGTCCACTCAGTAGGAAGATCTGTTACAGTTTTTCCTACTTTGTATCTCCATTGAACAGTCTGTCCAGTTGGTACAATTTGTGTATGTGGATATTGCCCATTGGCACCAAGAGTGATATCAGACTTATCTACCCATCCTGTACCGTTAACATTAACTTGTACTTTAAAGAGTGCTGACGTTGTTGCATCTGCACTATTTTTAATAATGAATTTAACTTCTTTAGTACTGTTATAACAAATACCAAATGAAGTTGTCACGCTTGGGTCGATGGTTTCACAGTTGACGGTGGCAGACTGAACATGATCAACATACATTGCAGAAACTAGTCCACTTAATGAAGTTGCTGCTTTATAACGCCATCTAATAAATTTTCCAGAAGCTACACTCTGTGTGAATTCTGATGATTGTGTACTTGATCCAGCTGCTCCTAGTGTCAGATCTGTATCCGCTACAACATAACCACTGCTTCCTTGAATAAAATACTCAACTTGATAATACACAGTTGTACTTGTGTTATTTGTTAAGACATATCTTGAGACTGCAGAATTGCTAATACATACATCCAGAGTTTGTGTAATAACAGTATCTAATGAACAGTTTACCTCCTCACTAGTTGCTTCTGTGATGTAAGTAGTAGGGGTTGTTGCAGAACTCATTGGATAATATCTCCAAGTGATTGTTTGGCTATTTGGAACCATAACATACGTTGTCGCAGAAGTACCAGCTATCACTGGTGTTCCAGAGACCTTTGTTATCCAATCTGATGAATCGCCACTTAAGTTGTACTGTACGTAGAAGTATGCAGGTGAGTTAGCAGAGGATGAGTTTGAAAAAGTAAATGTTGATTTTCTTTCATCACCTGTACATACACCAAAACTAGAGGAACCTGTTCCGTCAAGGATTGGACAATCTACGGTTGCAGAGGCAGCAAGTGCTGTGTGGGTCAAGCCGGTGTAGTCATTATTTGTATTTGTAACTTTGTAACGCCAGATAATGTTCTTGGTGTGAGGAACTGCATGATTTAATGTCGTATCCGTAGCGCCTGGAGCAACTGCTAAATTTGAATTTTTTAGAATCCATGTAACCCCGTTATCAATGGTGTATTGAACTTGGAAGTAAATAGTATTCAAACTCTCGTTGTTTTGTAAGCTCAGTGTTGAAAGTTTAGATCCAGAGTCGCATGAACCCATGATATTTACTACAGCTACATCTATTACACAGTTTACGAAATCACTAGTCGTATCGTTAGTCCATACGCCTGTAAATGTATCTGCTGTGTTTACTGATTCATACCTCCACTCTATCTTTTGACCCTCTTGAACCTGTATAGTGTTTGTTGTTACCAGTGAAACTCCTGGAGCAATAACGGCATTTACTATTGATGAGTTAGTCCAGTCAGTGACCGTTGTGGATGAATTGAGAATTTTGTATTGAACATTGAATTTTGCTGCTGAAGTAGAGGAGCTGGTGTTTGTTACTTTAAATGAAGCTGCTCTATAACTTTCTGCACATGAGGTGTAAATTGCCTCCCCCGTTACTGCTGTAAATGGACAGTTAATGGTTTTTGTATCGGTATAGCTCCACTCTTCTAAATTAAGATTATTTAATACTTTGTTTACTTTGTAACGTACTTGGATTGTTCCACCATGTACAACAGTTACTTCTAGAGGATGGTTCTCTGTTAACCCGTTACTAACAATTTCTGCATTTCTAAATGCCTGCCATTCTGTGTCAGAATTTCTCTTATATTCAATAGTGAAATATGCGGTATCTGTACTTGATGGCACTAAGTTAATAACTGGTGTTGAGTTACCATTTCCACATGTCCCAAGACCAATATTTACTTCTACAGAACCACCTTCGCAACCACAATCTACGGTTGCACTAGCTGTGACCTCTTCCCACACCTGTCCTTCAAAGTCACCACCATTGGTTGTATCTTTAACTCTCCATGTAATAGTTTTTCCATCTGGTACAAATTTTGATAAATCAGTATTCGTCGACCCACCGGTAACCGATATATCGAAGGCCGATTCTAAGGAGTCTGTGGCAGATTGCCAAGTAATACCTCCATCCAGTGAATACTGCACCTTATAATATGAGGTGTAGTTGTCGTTATTTGTTATTGATAATGTTGAGGTTGCACCTAAATCATCACACTCACAGGTTGTTAGTGTTTGTGAGTAATCTGAGGCGGGGTCACAATCTATTGCCACATTTGTAGTATTGACCATGACGTGATTCATAAAATTAGCATTGAAGTCGCCAGTTATTGCACCACCAGTATTAGTACCCTCGTCATAACGATTGTAAAAAAGACCTGTACTCGTTAATCCTTTTATAAAGGCATACTCTGTTGGAGGTTCGTCATAGCTATAGTATGTACTTCCACGATCATAAACCTGATAGTAACCGCTTGAATTATAAAAATCGTGTGATCGAATATAGCCCCATTTTATAGTAATACTCTGGCCATTTGGTACTTTAACCGAAGGTAAGTTAAACGTTGTCGTGTTAGTAAGTTCATCTGTTTGAGTTGTAACTTTACTCCAAGTAACGCCTCCATTTGTAGAATATTGATAAAAGAGCCTTGCTGGCTTGTATGGTTCTATATGAGTTACAGTTGTATCTTCAAACTTGAATTCTACTTGACCCTTATTTTCGAGACATGTTAACTGTGTTGTTGTAAGAGTAACTGGTTGGATGTCGTTGCCATTACAATCAGAGTCGGCAGCTACTGTAATAGTTGAATAATTTCCAGTAAAGTTTTGTGGTTGGTTTGTATCCGTGTTACTTGAATAATATCTATATCTAATTTGATACTCGTGTGATGAGTCAAGCAAGATAACACTAGAGACAGACTCGCTTGATGTGTTAAAATAATACGGCTTTAACCACCCCCAATATGAAGCGTATACCCCAGTTTTACCACCATAATTAATTTCTTTGGACCAGTAACTACTTTCTTCTGAATACTGCATTTGTCCAAAAGGTTTCCAGGAATTTCCATCATGTGAAATCTCAACTTGAAAGTGAACATACGTGCTAGAGGTTACGCTACCACGTCTTTTGAGTTTCAATTCAAATTTATCAGGGCCATATGCACTACAAGATACATAATCAGTTTGGAAATAAAGAGGATCATCACTTGAACCGCCGACTGAAACCCCACAATCAACGTTTATTGGTGATGACTCAACAGCAGTGTAGTAAGCACCACCTGAACTACCTTCTATATGATACTTAATTGTTACTGTGTCTCCGTCGGCATAAGTTCCAAAAAGATTGACAGTATTTGTCCCAGAAGTCGCCGTAAGCGTAACAGTTCTCTCAACTGAATATGCTCCGTCATTTACTTTTATTTGATAGAGTAAGTAATTAGCTCTACTGGTGTTTCCCCCATAAGTAAATCTAATTGTCTGTTCATTGTTATAACATGAGCTCGCTGCGTGTAATTGGGAGAAACTATGAGATGTAATATCGTTTGTACAATCAACAAGAAGAGTTCCTGTATTAGTAAAGCTTCCACTAGTAACAGGTGAAGTAGCAGCATACCTGTACTTCATGACAATAGTTGTTCCCTGGGGAACTGTATCTTGAATAGTAAAAGTTTTAACTTCATTAGGAAGCAGCATCTTGTAAATCACTGCATTGCCGTTACTGGCATCATAGAATGCCTCATTCCATGTGGTGCCCAAATTAGTTGAGTACTGTATGTGAAAATAACCTGATGCCCAACCGTTGTTGCCCATTGTAATAGATGGTTTAGAACCACCAGTAACACAAGTACCTAAACCAATAGTTGCTGTACTTGCGCCTACTGTAGGACAGTTCACTGTTTTTACTGCTGAGTAGTACAGTTTTGAGTTAGTAAAATTACCACTTGTATAAGAAAACTTAAACTTATACTGCACTGTTCCTGCGTGGTTGATAGTTGAAGAATCTGTATACGAGGTGCCTACTGCAAGATTAGTCTCAATATCAGTCCAGTTACTTCCACCATCCGTCGTTTTTGCAAGGTACAGATAATACTGCGTACCAGCAGGTCTTGTCACGGTAAATGTTGTAGTTGCAAATCCTCCTGTTTCTAAAGTATTTTGACACTCTCCAATAGTGACAAGATCGCTGTATGTATCATCAGTAGAATCAGTAGTTGTTGCTGTCCCCCATCCAGTAGTTGTGATGACAGGATCACAATTTGTTGTTCTTTGTTCAGTAGAATTTCCATAATATCCCCAGACAATCCAATCAGTGCTTGCAAGTTCGCTTTCAGCAAATGCAATTTTATATCTAATTTTCATTACGGAGCCAGACAATGCACGTGTTCCAAGATAAATGTATGCATTACCAGAACTTGACTGCATGTTGATAAAATTTGTAGCTTGGACTGCCGTATAGCCATCTGTCGCTAAATTCCCAGTAACATCACTATTACCTACTGCTAAATCAGCATTGTAATGATAGTTCCCATACGTTCTGTAAAATAAATCATTTGTAGTCCAGTTAGCGCCATCATCAAGTGAGATTTCAAAAGCATACCAAAGAGCTGTTTTGCTTGCATCGTTATAGTTAGAATTGTACAATTGCCAACCCATCCACTGCTTGTTATCAATACAACTATTAGCTACATTAGATGGGCGTGTCTCGTACTGATGTTCATTCCGATTTGGTGAAATACCAGCTAGGGAACAGTTGTGTAGGTTGCTCATTCCATTTGATGTAGAACTTAAATATTGTTCTTCATAAATAGTGGTATTCCATGATGGATTATCAGTATAAGACTTCTGAATTTTCCAGGCCATATATGCAGTTGCTTCATTGGTGTATGTTTTTGCTCCAGCGGTGTAAACCAAAGTTTGCCCAGCAGCAATCGAGAACGTTGTTGTATCTGAAGAATCGTATGCAGATCCGGTATTGTAGCCATACGGGTTAGCTATTTTTGTTGGTGTTACTTTAAAATAAACAGTCTCTGACTCATTATTAGTAAGAGTTAAAGTAGAGGTCTGGCCTGCTGAGCTACACGTTGTTACTTCATAACTTGCTGTAACTGATGGGTTACAGTCGTTTAATAAATAGGATGTGTACTTATAAGGGTAACCAGATGTATTAGTCCAATCAGGATTCTCAATATACGAACCTTGTACAATCCACTGCATATAACCCTCAGTATCGTCAGGGTACAGTTTTCTCATGTCTGGACTGCTAGTAGCATCATATGTTAGAGTTTGGCCAGCTGGAACTGAAAAAGTTATTGAATTAGACCAATCCACATAGGTCGAACTTATTGAATTGTAACTGCCAGAAGAAGTTTTAGTGGGTGCAGCTTTAAAGTACAAAGTCTGTGCTTCATTATTTGTTACTGAGAGAGTTGAGTACCTTCCGACAGAGGAACAGGTACTAAAAGTTGCTGACTGTGTAAAATCGGCAACACAGTTGGCTTGTTTACTAAAGACTGCCCATGCAGCGTTTGCTGTGGAATCTGTAGGGTTTGCCTCAGCAACACGATATCTGAAATATCCTGTTGAAGATGAGGAAATGGTTACCGGTGATGAAAAAGTAAGGGATTGACCATCGGCAATGGCCTGTCCATCTACGACCTCCGTCCACGTAACATTATCTGAAGAAAACTCTACATCAATAAAACCACCGTAACTATCGTTTGCTGCATTAAAGTTTGTTACTGTAAGCCTTATTGTTGCGTTACCAGAGCCATCACAGATTTGAGAAGTGTTTTGATTGATTATAGAATAATTACTACTGCTATTTGTTGATTCTCCACCATTGCCCCACCAGTTGCAATCTACAGCGCTACTTGCAGTCCATCGAATCCAGGAATCTCCTGATTTTAGGACATTTCCATGAGATCTTGAAGTGAATGTTCCTTCAACAAAACTAGCACTAGTTAAATCTGTTGGATAATAAACAAGGTAACTAGTTCCGTACGTCATTTTAAATTCTGGTGTAACTCCGTGATACACATCTGTTGTAAATGTATATGTTCCACCAGCACTGATAGGTTTATTTTGATCCTGCCATGAAAATTGAGAACTTCCTCTTGTGTTACGTCTTGCTATAGCAAACTCCATTGTCGTATTTCCAGTATTTGTTACTGTCACCGTATATGACATCCTGTCTTGGTTACATGTACTATTCGTGGTTGCAGTAATAGTGCCTGTGTAGGTTTTACAGTCTATAGTTCTACTCGTAGCTGGTGTAAACCCGGTCGTAGCTGTTGGATTAGCATCTGCCACAATGTATTGAAAATAAACTGTCTGAGCATTTGCTACTGTTGTTGCCATACTTATTGTCTCTGGTGTTCCTGAGACAACTAACTCACCATCTATAAAGGTTATCCAAGAACCACTTGAGCCAATCTTGTACTGTACATCAAAATATGCATTAACTGTTCCTGTATTAGTTAGGGTGACTGATGGTGTTGAAGATCCACCATTACAAGTTCCTGGAGCGGTATCAACTGTACCTGCAGCATACGCACCACAACCTGAGCCAGTTAATAAATCTCCGACCGTATAGAACGTACCACTTGATGGATTAGAAGTGTTATACCTCATCCTATACTCCACCGTCTGTCCTTGGTATACAGCAGGTGCATCAGACGTAGAAAACTGACCCCCTGGCGATATCTGTGTTCCATTTAATATACTTACCCAGCTTCCACCTGCAATTCTGTAATCTACATCGAAGTACTGTGTGGTTTGTTTGTTGTTGGTAATAAGAAGAGCTGGTTGTTGATAACCGCTTGCACACACTCCAAGAGAGGTTTTAAATGATGGAGCAAATGGATCATAAGCATTTGGTCCACAAGATGCACCATCTGTGTTATCACTTGTAAATGTTGTTCCTTTTGCAACTACGTTGTATTGATTGGTACCAGTTCTACTTACCTCAAATCTATTTCCAAGACCATCATCAATAATAAAACGAACCTCTCCCTCTGGGGTTTTATAGGTATAGCTTGCAAGTGTTGCTGAGACTCCAGAGAATGCTGCGTTTGTTGGTGTAACCTCTGAAATGGTGTTGTTGTCTTTATCGTAAAGTACAACTTTGTTAGCTAAAGCATTATAAGTAGCAAGCTCATTCCCATCCCAGTTATCAATATAAGAAAAGTCAGCAGCATTAATATGAGTGGTCATACCTGGATTAGCAAAGGTAGTCACACCTCCTGTGTCTACGTTATAAATGTAGCCATGTTTGAAACCTGCCTGAGCCATGTAAATTTGATCGTTACCATTTGCGTTCACGACATACTCTCCAGATGAGAAACCGTAGTAACCGTTTACCCCATCATAAAAATCAAGGTCACCGACTTGGGTATAGTCAGCAATATGAGCTAGTGGAGTAAGAGTACCTGTAGTACTAATGGTGAAGAGGTGTGTGCCATGCCCATCAGAGGTGATTGTTACATACATAATGCCTGTTGGTGACATAGCTAATGCATTAATACCTTTGACATTTCCTGCAATATTGGAAGTAGAGCTAAAGTCTACGGTTGTTGTAGTTCGTTGAATAGTGCTGGTCTCCGTGGCCACATACTGGTCAATAGTGAAGTTTGTAGAGGTATAATCCCAATCTAGTTTATAAAAGTATGCTCTTGCATATGCATCGTTACAATCCCAGTTAGCACTCGCATAAGCGTCTTCTTGAGGCACAGCCCATGAAGAGATTAATACGATTAAAAATAAAGCTGTATATGTGGTTCCTTTGAGTATATTTTTGAAAGTTGACGAGTAAATATAAGACTTTACTTTTAAATAACTAATTAAGAAATTAATTTTCATATAGCCCAACTATATTTTTTAACTAGATTGTATTCTAATTAACTTAAGTCTAGTTTAACTAGAATTGATTTAAAACAAAGTTAATTTAAAAAAAATTAGTACTGCTTAAGAATGTCTTCAACTATTAAGGAACATTTATGCAAAAACACATCCGGGGTATAAGTGGAATACTGATTCTCAAGTTTGTCTCTATGTAGTGAATGCTCAAACATCGCTCCCCTGAAGTTAGTAGTAATCTTTTCAGCTATTTCTACAGCATCTTCCTTATATGTGCCTTCTTGAACTAATAAATTTGTTAACACTGCTACTGGATCATCTTCTAACCACTTACCAGTAGCTTGTAAATGCCCCATTTGTGAGACAAGCACTTGTCCGGTATACCCGAGAGCTACCATTTGCTTTGCGTAAATGTATGGAATTTGCTTAATTGTATCTATAAGTTCTGATTCAGTGGCCATATTCATTATAATTTCACGAACATCCAGTTTTAACTTAACAATAGCTGAATAAAGATCAGTCATTCTGGCAGGAAAGTGATTGTAAGCAGTTGCTGGTGAAACACCGGCGGCTTTTGCAATCGTTGATAAGGTGACCTCATTAATATCGCCGATCTCATTTATTACTTCTAAAGCTGTATCGATGAGTTTCATTTTATTTTCATCAAAAATCAATTGCTGACGTGCAGCTCTACCGTCTTGTATCTCAGTCATATTTAAATATTACAGTATATCTGTTCTATAAAAACGTTTTAAAAATATTCATTAATTGCATTTTCAATAAGACCCACTTCGGTTTCTAAAACTATAAACTTTTCCTCATTGGGGAAATCTTTTGACTGGTATTCAGGAATAACTTTGTTGATTACATTTTCAAATTTTTCTGGAGATGCTGTGGCTACGCCAACTACAGGAAGTTCTGATCGGAATTTAACATTATCCGAAAGAGCAGTTGCAGTATGGGGGTCGATTATAAGATGTGACTTTTTATAAAATTTTTCTATTTCATCCAGTATCATTTCATTGTCATAAGAAGATGAAGAGAAAATATGCTGTAGCTTCAGAAGAGATTCTGCATCTAATTTAGCTCTGCTTTCATGTTGTAAAGAGGTATAAAATTCCGTTGTATCTCCCTGAAGATCGTAAATCAATCTCTCAAGACTTGATGGAATCTGGATATCCATACTAGGTGCAAATGTTTGTGTTGTTTCTTTTGGTTCAAGGCAGCCGTTATGAATAAATCTGGTTAATACATCATTTGTATTTGAAGCACAAAATATTTCGTTTATTGGAAGTCCATTATTTCTTCCAAACCATGCAGAATAAGCATTACCAAAATTTCCTGATGGGATAGCAATATTTATCGGTGAAGAAAACTGTTTTGTCAACCACACGTAATAAGCAGTTTGACCCATAACTCTTAACCAATTAATGGAATTCAAAGAGATTACTTGGTTTTCAAAAGAATTTTTCTGTAGTAACTCCTTCACTATCTTCTGACAATCGTCATACGAACCATCAATGGCAATATTGAGTACATTGCTTTTAATCACTTCAGTCATTTGTCTTCTTTGGTATTCACTCACTTTTTTATTTGGATGAAGTACAACTATATCTATATTTTCAGAATCTTTAACTGCTTGAATTGCTGCACTTCCTGTATCCCCGCTTGTTGCAACAAGTACTAAACCTCTTTTACCTATTTCATTGAGTCTTCTGTTTGCAATCGCGCCAAGTGGTTGCAAAGCATAGTCTTTAAAAGACTTTGTCGGTCCGTGGAAAAGTTCCATGACATACTTATTTTCTTCAATCTCTTTGAGCACTGGCTCTGGAGAATTTTCAAATCCTGGATATATAGATAGGTCCTCTACATATTTAGCTGAGTTTTTATCTAAAGAGATGAATATAGTTTTAACAAAATCTTCATAACTAAGGTCTTCTTGAGTAAGGTTGCTTAAGTTTTCTAAAGTTGTTGAGTTTGGTAAATAGAGACCCTTATCATCTGCAACACCTGATAAGATAACGTCTTCAAAGGATAGTTCCCTTTTACTCCCTCGAGTTGATTGATATGTGATCACTTGATTAAATATAAACTCTAATTGTTGAAGTAACGGAACTTACACTGTCTAGATTTTTAATGCTCTCAATAGACTTATTTAGATTATTTTCTGTTGCTTCGTGAGTAACAAGTACTAATTCAGCATTGTCTCCTCGGCCTTCTTGGATAACGCTCTCAATACTTACACTATTCTCTCCAAACAAACCAGCGATAGTAGCTAGTACTCCTGGTTCATCCTTTACTGATAAACGAATAAACCAACTTGAATTTACATTTTCAACATTTTTATTTCCAGATTTTTGTTTCCTTAGCGGGTACCAATTTGTTTGATTACTTCCCATTTGGTGACACGCACTAAGTACATCCCCAATTATGGCACTTGCTGTTGGAGCTGCACCTGCACCAGGTCCAGAAAATACTAACTGATTTATGTTTTCACCTTCTACAAGTACTGCGTTCAATGCTCCTCTTATGGAAGCAAGAGGGTGTTTTGTATCAACAAGTACTGGATAAACTCTAGCATTAAATCCATCACTGCTGTTATCTATCTGAGCTAAAAGCTTTATTGTTTTATTTAATCTTTTTGCCCAATCAAAATCTTCTTTAGTTATGTCAGAAATTCCTTTGGTAAATACATCTTCAACAGAAGGAGAAACACCAAAACAAAGGAGGGAGAGAATCATCGCTTTATATTTTGCGTCAATGCCCTCAACATCATTTGTTGGGTCTGGCTCCGCGTAGCCCAGTTCTTGAGCATCTTGGAGTGCATCATCATAAGTGCTGCCTTCCTCCATAGCAGTTAAGATATAATTACTAGTGCCATTAATTATTCCAGCGACTCTGGTTAATTGTTCACCTCTAAGGCTTTCAATTAAAGGCTTTAATACTGGAATTCCTGCGGCAACTGCTGCTTCGAAATACAAACAGGTATTATTTTCCTGAGCTATTTTAATCAACTGACTTCCACTATCAGCAATAATATCTTTATTAGCCGTAATCACGGATTTTCCATTTTCTAGTAAAGCCTTTATGTAGCCTTTTCCTGGGTCTACTCCACCGAGGAGTTCTATAACGAGGTCTATATCTTCATCATTTAGAATGTCAGTGAAGTCAGTTGTCAGTAAATTAGAGTCAATATCTCTCTTTTTTGATATATCTGAAACTAGAACCTTAGAAAGGCTTACATTTATAAGCTCATCGTCTAGATGCAATAAACGTTCAATGACTTCTGACCCAATATTGCCAGCACCCATCACTGCTACTGTATAAGAATTGTTTTTCATAATTAGTAAGGATAAATGCTATTTTGACTCAAACAACCATTAATTGTCTGAATTTGAGATTATGAAGATAGACTAGTTAATGCTTCCTGATAAAACTCGCAGTAATCAATCATATTTTTCATCCATTTTCTGTCACTAATTGAAATATTGTCTCTTTTATAGTAGTTTGTCCATTTCCCCCCATAATAAAGTACAAATACATCTGCTAAATTTTCATCATCTCCAAATCTTTCATGAGCTAAATTTCTAAAGCTGGAACCATCTGAAGCCACACATTGCCGTAAAACTAAATAGGAATAAGCATGTGCTGCTTCATGAATGAGAATATCTTTTAATCGTCCAGACTCTATTCCTCGATCAGAAATCCAGATAGTCATTTTCCATTCATTTCCATAATTTCCATCAGCGCCATATCCAACTGGATCAAAAACACCATATACGCATCTATTAAATAAAGCCTCTCCATAGGGATGGCATCCATTCAGAACCTGGATTTCAGAATTAAGAATTTCTCTAAGTGGAGCAGGTAATTGGTAGACAGCGAGTTGAATACGGGTATTAGTTTCTTCATCTCCTTCGAAACCAGGGAAAGAGTAAATTAAATTAGTAACATTACTTTTAATAGTTGGCTTCCCAGCTTCTCGTCTTTCATGTAAATTAATTAAAACTACATTTTCGTTTACAATTTCTTTATTGCAATAAGTAAGCAAGCCATTCTGAATGTTCTGAAAAGTTTCTTGAAGTTCAAATGGACCATATTTCTTACATTCAGAATCAAATAAGAAAAAAATTTGGTTATATGATCCATAGTTTTGGTTCGAAGAATATGCATTCAGATTATACCTCGGCTCCTGGATTTGAAAGCGAGTATTTTCAATTTGTAATATTGAAAAGAGGTTTATGTTTAAAAAATAAATCAATAAACTTAGAGCAATATTTACTGTAAGAACTCCAACAAGTATAAATTTAAATGTCTTCATGTAACGAATATTAATTCTAAATCGTGAAATTTAAATATATTCTTATGATAAATTATTAAGAAATTTTTTCCCTTACTAATTTACTCACAAGAGAGCCATCTATACCGTCTCCCTTGGCCATAACTGCTCCAATAATTCTTCCCATCTGGGACATATCTACTTCACCAAGTTCTGATAAGACTTCGTCAACAAGTTTTGAGACATCCTCTTCGCTCAGTTGTTCCGGAAGCCAATCACTGAGAAAGTCAACCTCAAGCTGTATCTGATTAGCCATATCTTCGCCTCGTTCACCAAGGGACTGATACTCCTCTACAGCTTTTGTCATTTTCTTGACATATGAAGAGATAACACCAAGAGCTAATTCATCTGTAGCTTCCTCGCCTTTTTCAGCTTTTTTCTTTGCTATCTCAGTCTGAATCTGCCTGATAGCATTTAACTTAGTTTTATCTTTTGCTTTCATCGCCTCTTTAAGAGAGGTACTTAAATCATCTGTTACTGCCATTATTTCCTACTTTTTATATAACTGCATTGTATCAGG
>UPTG01000739.1_pt1 | contig 25869 bp, 25 predicted proteins | sample 2160121 | NCBI WGS metagenome assembly UPTG01 (sample SAMN06266255, study PRJEB28933) | marine metagenome | isolation source: Columbia River Estuary | place: USA:Columbia River Estuary, USA | collected 2014-07-27
TCTATAAAAATTATATTTCTATGGTACAGATTTGTTAATGTTTTACTTTTAAAAATGGAAGGTTTTAAATTAAATAATTTTTCTAAAAAATATATTAATAGTTCAACTTCGGTCTCCTTTTTTTGAGAATAACGAATGTATTTTTTTACCTGGCGTAGTATTTTTCGAATACTTTTTCGCATATAAAAATAACTATCCGTATTAATGGCTTCAAATTCAGTATCCATCTTGGATTGAATCCCCTTAACATAAGCGTCTTCATCATCCATTTCAAACAACAAATAGGATAGTAATTCTTTATTATCTTTTTTAAATCGAATTAACCGTAAACATAACTCTACTAATTCTAAATCAGATTTAAAGGATAATTCTTCTTTTACTTGTTTTAAAGATGCAGTCTTCATAGCACTAAATTAATAAACTCTCGTCAACTCACCATATTCTAATAATTTTCCTGTGGTAGATTTGATAGCTAATTTATTTATTTCAATTTTTTTTAATGGAAAATGGTCGGTAATAACTCTTTTAATTAATTCTTCTTTAAGCTTTGGTGAATAGGTGTTAATAATTAAAAAACTATTTTTAGTTAAAATTTCACTGGCTACTTTTACCAATTCAGGAAATTTAAGTTCTATTTTCCATCGCTCTTTGTTGGTGCCAAAACCAAAAGTAGGAGGATCCATTATAATTCCATCATATAACTTTCCTCTTTTAGCTTCTTTCATAGCAAACTTTAAAGCATCATCCAAAACCCAATGAATACTATCTTGCTTAGAGCTTTCCATATTATTTTTAGCCCAACTTAAAACTTGTTTAATAGAATCACAATGATAAACATTAGCACCTTTTTCGTTGGCTATCAGTGAAGCTGCACCAGTATAGGCAAATAAGTTTAAAATCTTAGCGTTTTTTTTCACATTCTGTGCGATAAAATCCCAATTGTTTTGTTGCTCAGGGAATAAACCGATATGTTTGAACTTAGTAAGTTTTAAATTAAAAGTACAATTTTTATAAGAAATTTTCCAACTGGCCATTTGATCATTTTTATAAACCGGAAAATTATTTTTTAAGGAATTCCATTCACCAGAATTATGAGTAAACTCCACAAATTCATAATGTGCCTTTTTTATCCAATTTTGGTAATGCATTACGGGTTTAAAATAAGCGTTACGGTCAGGACGGATGGTGATGATTGTTCCCCAACGCTCTAATTTTTTATTGTTTCCAGCATCGATTAATTCATAATCTGGCCAGTGATTACTGTAAATATGTTTCATTAATAAAAAGCGCCTTCGAGTTTAATTATTATAAATAGAATACAAAATTAGTCATTTAAAATTTCCAAGCGACTAATCTACTTTTCTTACTTCCCTGTTCCATCAAAAATGTTTGGCGAGTCGTGTTTAATTTATCTAGTTGTTTATATATTTTTGGAAGATTTTCTTTTTTTGAAACCAATGAAGTAAACCAACCAACTTGATTTTTAAAAGAACTACTTTGTTTAATCATTCGTTTTATAAATAAAGCTTCGCCTCCGTTACACCAAAGTTCATTGGCCTGACCACCAAAATTTAAAACAATCTCTTTTTTGGTTGGCCTGGGTTTATCTGAATTATGCAAATTTATTAATTTTCTAAGCGTGCCCTTACTGGCTGCTTCTTTTGAAGAGTGAAAAGGAGGGTTGCACATGGTAAAATCATAATATTCATTTTTATCAATTATTCCTTCAAATATATTCGCGTGATTTTTCTGATGCCGAATCGTAATATGACTCCTTAACTTTTCATTAGTTTTAATATTGTTAGTAGCGGATAAAACAGCATTCTCGTTAATATCAGCTCCGACCATTTGCCAATTGTAAATTTGAGTACCTAATATCGGGTATATACAATTTGCCCCTACACCAATATCTAGACCCTTAATTTGCTTTTCTGATTTTTCATAATTGATCAAGTCAGCAATATAGTGAATGTAGTCTGCTCTACCGGGAATTGGAGGACACAGGTAATTAGCCGGAATGTTCCAATTAGCTACTTTATAATAATGTAATAATAAAGCTTTATTTAAGGCTAGAATAGATTCATACGATGAAAAATCAATAGTTTCTAAATTGTATTTATTTTTTATAACAAAGTTGTTGAGCTGAGGATAACTTTTAATTAATTCTTTAAAATCATAAGAATTATGATGTAGATTTCTTGGGTGCATAAGGATTTTAATTTGAAACCAAAATTACAATATTTAACTTCTAAAAAAGATATTGCAGAGAATGCTTAATAAATTGGTACTTTTGCAAAAATATTTTTTTCCGTGGAATCCTTTGCAAATTTTAAAATATCGAAGCAGCTACGTTTTGCGATTGACGATTTAGGTTTTATAAAACCAACTCCCATCCAATCACAATCCTTCTCCACAATTCAATCAGGTAAAGATATGGTTGGAATTGCTCAAACTGGTACGGGAAAGACATTTGCATACATGCTACCTATTTTACAGGGTTTGTCATTTTCAAAACAAGTGCAGCCTAGAGTATTAATTGTAGTACCTACTAGGGAATTAGTAATTCAAGTTGTAGATCAAATTAACACGTTTACTAACTACATGACTGTTCGAACTGTTGGAGTTTATGGAGGAGTTAATATTAACAGGCATAAAGAATTGGTAATGCAGGGAGCAGATATTGTGGTAGCTACACCCGGAAGACTGTATGATTTAGTATTGAGCAGAACCCTACAACTAAAGTCTATTAAAAAATTGGTGATAGATGAGGTAGATGTAATGCTAGATTTAGGATTTAGGTTTCAATTAATAAATATTTTTGAGTTATTACCAGATAAACGGCAAAACGTAATGTTTTCTGCGACAATGACCGATGAAGTAGAACTTCTAATCAATGATTTTTTTAATAATCCAACATCTATATCTGTTGCTGTAAGTGGTACACCTTTAGATAATATTAGCCAAGTTAGTTATGCGGTTCCTAACTTTTACACAAAGGCCAACTTATTAAAACATCTATTAATTAATGAAGAAGTTTACTGTAAAGTATTGGTTTTTGTTTCCAATAAAAAAAGTGCTGATCTATTATTCAATTATTTGGAAGATATCTTTGCATCTGATCTTGCCGTCATACATTCTAATAAAACTCAAAATTACCGAATACGATCCATTGAAAATTTTAATGAAAGATTAACAAGAATTTTAATCACTACCGATATTATGGCTCGCGGTTTAGACCTAGATTTAATAAGTCATGTAATTAATTTTGATACACCTTCATTTCCAGAAAATTATATGCATCGTATTGGAAGAACAGGTAGGGCAGAGCAAAAAGGGATGTCTTTATTATTTTATACCGATAAGGAAAGATCTTCAAAAGAAGCGATAGAAAAACTAATGAGAATTCAAATTCCTCTAACTGAATTACCTTCAGATATTGAAATATCGAAACAACTAACTTACGACGAGCAACCGAAGCATAAAGAGCATTATAACCCCCTGAAAGAGGTAGGAACAGGAAAAGGTTTTCATGAAAAAAAAGATAAAAATAAAAAAGAAAATCTTGGAGGCTCCTACAAAAGAACCGTGAAGAAGAAATACAAAAAACCAAAAACCAAAGGTGATAAAAACTTCAACAAGCGAAACAAAAAATAATAACTTAACATAATTAACCATTGGAAGCAGCTATTCTAGACAAAAAAACTGACAAAGAATTATATAATTACCAAAAGGGTGCCATCAGTAAAATATTTAAAAAATTTGAGACGGCGTCAGACGATTATCATTTATTGTATCAATTACCCACTGGAGGTGGTAAAACTGTTATTTTCTCTGAATTTGTTAGGCAGTATTTAAAAAATCATGACAAAAAGGTCTTGATTATGACGCATCGTCTAGAATTATGTAGACAAACTTCAGAAATGCTTACTAACTTTGGAGTAACAAACAAAGTAATCAATAGTACAGCAAATCTTGATAATCAAAAATCCTACAGCTGTTTTGTGGCCATGGTTGAAACCTTAAACAACCGTCTCAATGAAGATAAATTAGATATTTCAAATATAGGATTGGTTATCATTGATGAAGCTCATTATAATTCATTTATAAAATTATTTAAATTTTTTGATAACTCTTTCGTTTTAGGAGTAACCGCTACACCACTTAGTTCCAACAAGAATCTTCCTATGAAGGATAACTATAATGAACTAATTACGGGTGAAAGTATTGCTAATTTAATTGAAAATGAATTTTTAGCTAAAGCTGAAATAATTCAATATAATATGGGTTTAACCTCGCTTGAAGTGGGTTCAAATGGAGATTACACTGTAAAATCTTCAGAAGACTTGTACACGAGTAATGCAATGATGGATCATTTACTACAAGCGTATTTAAGTCATTCAAAAGGTAAAAAAACACTAATTTTTAATAATGGTATCAATACTTCGATTCAGGTATATTATACCTTAAGAGCCGCAGGTTTACCTGTAAAGCATTTAGATAACAATGCAACTAAAAAACAACGGGCAGAAATTATTCAATGGTTTAGAGAAACTCCCGATGCAATATTAACGTCGGTTAGTATATTAACTACTGGATTTGACGAACCCACCATCGATACCATCATATTAAATAGAGCTACAAAATCATTGACACTTTATTATCAAATGATTGGAAGGGGTTCCAGGATATTAAACAATAAGTCATCCTTTAAAGTAATAGATCTTGGTAATAATTGTTACCGTTTTGGCCCTTGGGGAGCAGATTTAGACTGGCAAACGATTTTTAGGTCACCAGACTATTTTGTTGATAGAATTTTAGATGATGACGAAATTGAAAATAACTTTAGGTTTGAAATGGATTCTGAAATTAGGAGCTTATTTGAAAAATCTGAAGATGTTTATTTTGATGTAAAAGCTACTTATACAGAAGCTACCGCTAATGGAGAATCTTCAAAAGTAATACTCGAAAAATCCATAGCGCAACATGCTTTTATTTGTATTGAAAATAGTGAAGATGTATATGATGCACTTAGTCTTGCTAAAAAACTAAAAGATGATATTGACAATCGAATTGAACGTTATGCCAAATGTATAAGCAAAAGCACTCATAATTTTGTTTCTTGGCTCAAGGATGACTACAAGCTAAAGCTCCGTAATTATTTGAGAGAAAATTTTGACCGCATCTTCGAAGAAATTAATGGATTTCCGCCAAAGGAAGAAGATTAAAATTTAGTAGTAATTAATAGTTAGTTTTAATAGTTTCTTAATAGTATCATAATTTACTGTTAATGTCCAGTATTTAAGGAATAAATATTTTATTTCGTAGTTATCTTCGTATAGGTTTTTTAAAGAACCGTATAGTTATGAGTTCAAGTCCCAAACAAAATATAAAAAAATCCAAAATCCAATTGTTACATCAGTATTATTCCTATACAGGATTTTATACTTTTGTTAGAACAAGCCTGAAAAAAGCAATTCCTCCTACATTAATTTTTATTTTCTTATTATGGATTATTCATAATTTTGTGATTAACTTTAATATACTCTTTACCCATATAACCACCACTTTTAATCCTTTATCGATACTTGCCGTTTTTTTTACCTCAGAGTCTGTCTTAGGTTTAATTCCGCCAGAAATATTTATAGCCTGGGCAGATCAGACTGATTCTCCTATTTTTTATGTATCCGTACTTGCAATTTTATCGTATTTGGGAGGTATTATTTCTTTTATATTAGGAAAAACAATTTCTAAACTACCAAGTGTGTTAAGTTATGTAGAATCAAAAATGAAAAAATATTTAAAAATGATTAGAAAATGGGGGGGGTTCTTAATAGTAGTAGGAGCACTGTTACCCATACCATTCTCAATTACGAGCATCACAGCTGGCTTGATTCAATATAAATTTAGAAATTTTCTATTATTCGGTCTACTACGTTTTGTAAGATTTTATTTGTACGCAGTAGTAATCTTCAACGTATTGTGAATTCCAGTAAGTAATGGTTAGCGTTTACTAATTTTATTTCCGGATATGGCCTTTTGTCGAGAGCATTTAAATCGGTTAATTTCGGGATTACGCTTTTTTAGATGTTTCTTGCTAACGCCACTATTTACTCTTTTACGCCAACGTTTAAAACTTGAAGTTTTCAAGTTAGTACGCATAGTAATAATTACCTCTTTTTCTGTTAGGTTAAATTGATAAAAAATAGCTTCAAAAGGGGTGCGATCTTCCCATGCCATTTCAATAACACGGTCCAACTCCCTTTCATTTAACACCTTTTTTTCAACCATTATTATTAGATACTTTAGACCATATTTGCTCCGCATTTAAATAATAACTTCCCTGCCAATTAAACCTACATTGATTAGGGGCAATAATAGAGAGAAAATAATCATTATTTGTTCTTTTGTATAAATGATAAACTTCGCCAACAATAGGCTCAAAATTAAATTTCGCATTGAATAGAAGCTTGTTTTCTTCATATTCTTGAACCATAGTATCGTATTGATTTTTGAGTTCCAAATAGGTTGCTTTAAGCTTTTGATTTACTTTATGTATACTACGATTTTTCCATGCCACGGTGTCGTTCATTGTAATTACTGGGGCGGACAAGTCAGTAGGGTAGGGCTTTATGGATGAATCATACTTTTGTATGTCTTCATTGTAGACTACATTATCGGGAATTTTATTTTTCATATACACAACAAAAATAATAAATGTTTAACAAATAACATCATTTATTAAACATATATATCTATTTTTGAGTAAATAATTACTATTAAAAAATGAAATACTATTTAAAAACGATCAAATTTATAATTCTAATTTGTATCGTAATCCTGTTTAATTCCTGTAGAAGTCAGATTAGCGAAACTTCAGGTATTTACACCTACCAAATTGAAGATTATAATGGTATCGGGAAATGGTATATGGGGCGTGAAATTGCCTCTGTGATGGGGTTTGAAGGTATGGAATGGCTAGAACGTCCAGAACGGGAAACTGAGGAAAACGTGAGTAATTTAATCAAAAACATGAGTATTAATTTTGAAGATACTATCGCTGATATTGGTGCTGGATCAGGCTATCATACTTTCCGTATGGCTTTAAAAGCTCCAAAAGGATTTATTTATGCTATCGACATTCAAGAAGAAATGTTATCAGAAATCAGCTCGAGAATAAACAATGGCTATTTAAAAAACATAACACCAATTCTCGGAACTGAAACCAATATCAATTTAATCGAAAATTCTGTCGATAAAATTTTATTAGTTGACGTTTACCATGAGTTTAAGTACCCATATGAAATGATGGAATCTATAAAAAAAGCACTTCGCCCCAACGGGAAAATTTTTATAATAGAGTATCGCGGTGAAGATCCTAGAGTTCCAATCAAAAAAATTCACAAAATGACCGAAAAACAAGTCGTAAAAGAAATGAAAGCAATTGGTTTGAAATTAGAAGTTAATATGGATAACTTACCTTGGCAACATTGTTTAATTTTTGAAATTGATAAAGAATTTAAATAAAAGTGAACCATAAAACACAAAAAATTCATATTATCGGTGCTGGCGTAAGTGGTCTTATTGCTGCTACTGTACTAGAAAATAACGGATATCATCCAATTATACTCGAATCTACTGATCGAATAGGAGGAAGGGTAAAAACAGATTGTATCTCAAATATATATATGGATCATGGTTTTCAGGTACTTTTAACTGCTTATCCATTTGCTCAAAAATATCTTGATTACAAATCACTAGAATTACAAGAGTTTTTGCCAGGAGCAGTGCTATTTAAAAATAAGAAAAAAATTACCATAGGGGATCCTTTAAGAGATTTATCATTATTATTTCCAACACTTTTGGCATCAATAGGTACGCTATCTGATAAAATCAAAATTTTAAAATTAACAAATCGATTAAAAAGAAAAAAGATTTCTGAAATTTTCGAAGAACCTGAATTCACAACCTTAGAATATTTAAAAAAAATTGGTTTTTCTGATCAAATAATTGATGATTTTTTTAAACCATTTTTTGGAGGTATCTATCTCGAGGATGAATTAAGTACCTCGAGCAGAATGTTTGAATTTGTTTATAAAATGTTTGGAGAAGGTAAAGCAACCATCCCAAAGAACGGTATTGTCGCAATTCCTAATCAATTAAGGGATAAATTAAAAAACACTCAATTTAATTTTAACACATTGGTGGAGTCAGTAAAAACGAATGAAATTAAACTCCAAAATTCCAGTACTATTAAAAGTGATTTTACAATAATTACATCTGGAGCGATCTCGCTGATTTCTAATTTATCGAGTAATTCAATTAAATGGAAATCTTGTCAAACTTTATATTTTTTAACATCGGAACGAGCTATAACAAAAAATTTAATTGGTTTATCATCAATTCCAAAATCATTGATTAATAATATTTACTATTCAAAAAAAATAGACCACACTGAAAATTATTTACTTTCAGTTACAATAATTAAAAAACATCAACTTAGTGATTCAGTTCTTATTGAAGCGGTTAAAAAAGAACTCATTGAAATTTTTGGAATTCATAAAACTGAATTTTTAAAACTTTACAATATTAAAAAAGCGCTACCAGATTTAAATAAGCTTCAGTATGAAATGCAGCCATCAGAGACGCAAATACTACCAGGAATATTCTTAGCAGGTGATGAGCAACTTAATGGCTCATTAAACGCTGCAATGATTTCTGGTGAAAAAGCAGCCTTAGCTATTATAGAATCTATTACTAATTTCAAACAATAATCGTTCAAAAAGATGAAAATATAGATTATATTTAAAACTTAATATAATATGAAAAAACTATTAAATTTTTTGTTTTATTTTTTTAGTTCCTTACTATTTAGCCAGGATTATGTGCCCTTGCTGGATGATTATAATGAATGGCAAGTCACACATTGTTATTTTGGATGTTTAACCGATTTTTATTATACCGATGGTGATACTATTACTGATGGTCATAATTATAAAATATTAGATGGCTATCATTTTATTTCAAGAAGCATTTTGTTAAGAGAAGATATTTTAGAAAAAAAAGTGTTTCTAAATTTTATACAAGAAACTGGAAATACTGAATATTTATTATATGACTTTTCTTTAAATATTAATGATTCTATTGACATGAAAAACCCAATTTCTCCCTTTATTTTAGATGCAGGTTATTATAATTTAGATTCGATTATTTCTAGACCTTTAGTTAATGGCAATGATTATCGTCACTTTTATTTTTCTCCATCAGAATCTAACATTGTTAGTACAACAAATGCAATTTGGATTGAAGGTGCTGGATCATTATCTCTAATTACTGCACCAAGTGGTGATCCAGATATAAATGAAGTAGGACATTTAAGCTGTTTTTATAAAAATGGAGATTATTTTTATTCTAACCTGGATTCTATAGATTCCTGTGAGCCTAATATTATTTTAAATATAAATGAAAATAACTATACTCTTTCTAACATAATAGTCAGTAACAATAACATGTTAAATAACTGTCATTTAATTAATCTAGAAAATATAAAATTAATTGATCTTTACGATATAAGTGGAAGACGAGTAAATAGTTATCGTAATTATGGAAATAAAGAACTTATATTTGATACATCAGTTTATAAAGCTGGAATCTATTTTATTACTGTTTACACTAATCGATTGAATAAGAAGACAATTAAAATCTTAATTGAATAGTATCCTGTAATTGTTTCCAAAATTATACAAATGGCTATGACATAATATCTATCGATATAATTCGCTTAAACGAAGTTATATATGATATTATATCAAATAGCACAGCTATTCAGCATTTGCTATAAATGTACTATAATTAATATTATGTCAAATAGTTTTTTTGATATATCCTTTCCTCTTTTAATAATTAGATTATTTTTGTTCTCATGAAAACATCAAAAGTTACCAAATTTGAATTTATAGCCTTAATGGCTTTTTTAATGTCTGTGGTAGCTCTTGCTATTGATGCCTTATTACCGGCTCTAGATATTATTGGCAACTCTTTGAATACACAAGAAAACTCTGATCATCAATTACTCATAACAATGATTTTCATTGGCTTGGGTGTTGGTCCTCTTATTTTTGGTCCTTTGTCGGATAGCTTAGGTCGAAAACCAATGGTTTTTGTGGGCTTTGGTATCTTTATTATAGCCAGTTTTATATGTGTTTATTCCAATTCGTTAGAAATAATGGTCTTAGGCCGAATTCTACAAGGTTTTGGTCTCTCTGCTCCTCGTACTATCAGTGTAGCTATTATTAGAGATTTATATTCAGGTGATTATATGGCAAAAATAATGTCCTTCGTAATAGTTATTTTTTTATTAGTTCCAATCATTGCACCAGCAATAGGTAAGTTTATATTAAATTATTTTAATTGGGAAGCTATTTTTATTTTTCAGATCATATTTTGTCTACTTATTGCTTTTTGGTTTTGGAAACGTCAAGAAGAGACTTTAAATCACAAAAATCGTATTGCTTTTAAAATTAACTTATTTTCTCAAGGATTTTTAGAATTAATACGCTACAAAACAACTATTGCTTACACATTAATTTCAGGTTTTATAACGGGGTCGTTTATGGTTTATTTGAGTACTTCTCAACAAATATTTCAAGAACAATATGGTTTAAAAGAAGCCTTTCCATATATATTTGCTGGGCTTGCAACTGCTTCAGGAGGCGCGATTTTATTAAATGGTATTTTTGTAGTAAAATATGGAATGAAAAAAATGATTCATGTTTCCCTTATTGGTTTTTTTATCATATCTATCTGCTACACTGTTTTATTTTTTAATTCAGTGAATCCACCAATTAAAGTTATTCTATTATTTTTTTCACTTCAATTTTTCTGTTTAGGGTTTCTGTTTGGTAATTTACGAGCTATTGCAATGGAGCCTGTTGGTCATATCGCAGGAATTGGAGCGGCTATTACTGGCTTTATTTCAACGCTAATGGCAGTTCCAATAAGTGTTTTTATTGGAAAATTTGTTACGGTTACCGTACTTCCTATATTTATTGGATTTTCAATTTGTTCTTTTCTATCTATACTTATTGTATCGATGCTAACACTAAAGGTATCTCAAAATAACTAGTCTAAAAAACGGTAATATCCAGTCTTTAAGTAGGCTCCTTCCTTAAAATTAATTGGATGATCTATATCATGCTGAGTGGTTTTTACTAAAAAATAATTACGAGGAACTGTGTCGAGAGCTTCTTTGTTGATGGCTAAAAATTCACTTGCTAAAACTCTGGAAGAACAAGATGCCAAGACCAACAATCCATTTTTTGATGTTAAGCTAGCTCCTAATAAAGCTAATTGTTTATATTTTTTTTTAGCAATTTCGATTTCATTTTTATTTTTTGCAAAAGATGGAGGATCTATAATTACGACATCAAAGGTTCTTTTTTTTGAAATGAAATTTTGTAAAATTTTAAAAGCATCACCAACTAGGGTCGTATGATTTCCTGTAAAATTATTCAGCTTTCCATTTTGAACCGCTAATGTTAACGCTTGTTTACTAATGTCAATACTAGTTACTTCTTTTGCTTGATTAGCTAAGGCATGCACCGAAAATCCACCAGCATACGAAAAAACATCTAACACCGTCTTATTTTTAGATAATAGGCCAACCTGTTTCCGGTTTTCTCGATGATCTAAAAAATATCCAGTTTTATGACCTTTAATTACATTTGCTGAAAAGTGGATACCATGTTCAATAAAAGGAATAGTAGCATCAGTTAATGTTCCGTAAATAACCTGTCCATCCTCGGTATTGTAACGATCTTTTAATTGCTGAAGTGAGCGACTTAAACGCAATACAGCAGTCTTTGTATCACTTACAGTTAGTAAATGCTCCGTTATTATTTTTAAATACGGAAACCAAATACTTGAATATAATTTAACCACTATCACTTTGTGATAAACATCAGCTATTAACCCTGGAAAGCCATCATTTTCTCCAAATAAAAAACGATAACTATTTGTATTTGTTTTTAATAAAGGGATGCGTAATTTATACGCTTCATTTATTTTATTTAAAAAAAAATTAGAATCTAGTAGTACTCCCCCACCGTGATGTAACATTTTAATACAAATTGGGGACATAGAATCATACAGTCCAACACCAATAACATTATTTTTATCACGCCCAAATATGATTGCGATATCTCCTGAGGAGGCTTCTTTATTAATTTTTTGGATACTATTCGTAAAAATCCATGGATGCCCTTTTTTTACGTTACGTTCACCAACAGCTGTTAGTTTTACAGCTAGCCTATTTGGTTTTATTTTTATAGAAGGTAAAATATTAATAAGCTAATAATTCTAACAAATCGTTTTTAAATTTATTTTTTGGTAAATAATCAGCTTCTAAATTTGCGGCAAATGGAATGGGGGTATCTAAACTTGCAAGTCGCTTAACTGGAGCATCCAATTTTTCAAAACAATTTTCCATAATCATAGCGGCTATATCTGAGGCAATGCCTCCAAACATAGAGTCTTCTTGAAGAATCATAACTTTCCCTGTTTTATTTACAGAATTATAAATAGCCTCAGTGTCTAAAGGTGCTAGGGATCTTAAATCTATTAAATCAACCGATATATGTTTTAAATCTTTGAGGGAATCTAAGGCCCAATGGACTCCCGCACCATAAGTGATAACTGAAACATCATTCCCCTCATTGATTAAGGAAGCCTTCCCTAAAGGAAGCGTATAATAGTTAGTTGGAACATCTTGTCGAATACTACGATATAGCGCTTTATGCTCAAAAAATAAGACAGGATTTGGGTCCTCAATACAAGTAGCTAAGAGTCCTTTTGCATCATACGGAAAAGCAGGATATACTACTTTTAGTCCGGGTGTATGTGTAAACCATGCTTCATTGGTTTGACTGTGAAAAGGCCCCGCTCCCACTCCTGCACCACATGGCATACGGATGACCACATCCGCTTTTTGATTCCATCTATAATTTGATTTAGCCAGCAAATTAACTATTGGATTAAATCCTGAGGTAACAAAATCAGAAAATTGCATTTCCATCATTGCTTTGTAACCATTAATAGATAATCCCATAGCTGCGGAAACAATAGCAGATTCACAAATGGGCGTGTTTCTTACTCTATCCTTACCAAATTCCTCTAAAAATCCATCTGTTATCTTAAATACGCCTCCATAGTCAGCGATATCCTGCCCCATTAAAACTAAGTTGTCATGTCGCTGCATTGATTGCCTTAAGCTCTCAGAAATCGCATCTACTAAACGTAAGTTATTAAATTCGTTATTTTCACTAATCTCTTCATATTTAAATTGATGGAACACATCATTTAACTCATTTGTTGTAGTCGACTCTATGGTAGGCTCAGCAAAAGCAATATCCAATCCGTCTTGAATTTCTTTCACAATAGAAGCTTTACTAGCTACCTCAATTTCTTCTGTTAAAATACCTTGAGTTTTAAGATAAGCTACATAATTTAATAAGGGATCCTTTAAGTCCCAAGATTGTAACAATTCATTTGGCACATACTTAGTCCCACTAGCTTCTTCGTGACCACGCACTCTGAAAGTTTTAAATTCTAGCAGTACTGGTCGCGGATTTTCACGAACATCTGCAACCAATTCATTTAATTTTATATAAACTTCTAAAATATTATTTCCGTCAATAATATGAGATTCCATCCCGTATCCATAAGCACGATCAGACAAATTTTCACAATTAAATTGTTGTGATGTTGGAGTAGATAAACCATAACCATTATTTTCAATACAAAAAAGAACCGGTAATTGCCAAACAGACGCTACATTAAGAGCTTCATGTATATCACCTTCACTAGTTCCTCCGTCACCTGTAAAAACTGCACAAACCTTATTATTATTTTTAAGTTTGTTCGCTAGTGCTATTCCATCTGCAACGCCAAATTGTGGTCCTAAATGGGATATCATTCCTACTATATGGTATTCTTGTGTACCAAAATGAAAACTTCGATCTCTCCCTTTTGTAAAACCATTAGCTTTACCCTGCCATTGCGAAAAAAGACGCTCCAAAGGAATATTCCTACCTGTAAAAACACCTAAATTTCTATGCATTGGCATAATGTATTCATCTTTGTCTAAAACAGCTGCTATACCAACAGATATTGCTTCTTGACCTATACCACTAAACCATTTAGAAATTTTACCTTGACGGAGTAAAATCAACATTTTTTCCTCAATTAATCGAGGTTTTAACATCATCTTGTAAAGGCGCAATAAGGTACCATCATCCAAATTACTACGATCGTAATCAAAGTGAATATTTGCTGCTTTTTCAGAATTCATTTTTTTGTATTTACAAATCAAAAGTAGAAAAAAACCCAACGTAACAAGCTATTTCTTTTCATTTTTTATCAATTACATTTTAAAGCTAAATTGGTATATTTGTAATTCAAATTTTTACAAATGACAAATATACCAAGCGTGGACCTTGCTGATTTTTTATCGGAGGATCCAGTAAGAAAACAAAAGTTTGTGCATGAAATTGGTACAGCTTATTCTGAAATAGGTTTTGCCTCTGTTAAAAATCATTTTTTAAGTGATGAATTAATGGAACAACTGTACGATCAAGTTAAAAAGTTTTTTGCATTACCAATAGCAACTAAAGAAAAATATGAAATTTCAGGATTAGGCGGCCAGCGTGGGTATATCTCTTTTGGTAAAGAACATGCTAAAGGAAAAAAAGAAGGAGATCTGAAAGAATTTTGGCATTTTGGCCAAGAAGTTTCAGAGGATGCAAATCTTAACGAAGAGTATCCAGATAATGTTTTAGTAAATGAGCTCCCCTCTTTTAATAAAGTTGGATTGGAAGCTTATCAACTACTTGAAAAAACTGGGATATACGTATTAAGGGCTTTATCGCTTTATATTGGAATGGATGAATTTTATTATGATAAATGGGTTGCTAATGGAAATAGTATTTTACGTCCTATACACTACCCACCGATCCAAACTGAACCTAAAGGAGCTGTAAGAGCGGGAGCTCACGGAGATATCAATTTAATTACTTTACTTATGGGTGCCTCTGCTGGAGGTTTGCAAGTGCTTCGAAAAGATGGTCAATGGATAGAGGCTAAACCAGAAGAGGGAAATTTAGTAATCAATGTTGGCGATATGCTCGAGAGGCATACCAATAATAAATTAAGATCTACTATCCATAGAGTTGTTAATCCTCCTAAAGAGGAATGGGGAAAACCAAGGTATTCGATTCCTTTTTTCTTACATCCAAGAAGTGATATGAGTCTAAATTGTCTTGAGGAATGTGTTGATAAAAGCCACCCTAAAGGTTTTGATGACATCACTGCCGGTGATTTTTTAAATCAACGTCTAAAAGAAATTGGTTTGACGTAATGGATTTAAAAGATCAACTTAAAAGCTTATTCCCAGAACATCAAACATCTCAAGAAGTAGAAATTAAAGAAACTCCTACTGTTTGGTTACAAAAAGAGCCGCTCATCTGTAAATATGAAAAACGCAAGGGCAAGCCTATTACTATTATCGAAGGTTACACGGGAGCAAACTCTGACTTTAAAATTTTAACTAAAGAAATTAAAAAATTATTGGGAGTTGGTGGAAGCTATAAAAATGATCAGATTATAATTCAAGGTGATTATCGTGATAACATCATGGTCTTTTTAAAAAATAAAGGATTTAAAGTAAAAAGAGTCGGAGGATAAGGCAAAACTATGATTAGAATAAAAGAATCAGAACTAATATTAAACCCAGATGGCAGTATATATCACCTTAACTTAAAGCCCGAAGATATATCAGACACCATATTGTTTGTTGGTGATCAGGACAGAGTTGAAAAGATTACTAAACATTTTGATACGATTGAATTTTCTACACAAAAACGTGAATTTAAAACACAAACAGGCACCTATAAAGGAAAAAGAATTTCTGTTATTTCAACTGGAATTGGACCTGACAATATTGATATCGTTTTAAATGAATTGGATGCGCTAATCAATATAGACTTTACGACGAGAACCATAAAAGAGAAACTAAATTCATTAAATATTATTAGAATTGGAACTTCTGGTTCATTGCAAAGTGATATTCCTGTTGATTCTTTTCTTATAGGAACACACGGTTTAGATTTAAATGGGATGCTACATTTTTACAAATTGAAAGATATTTGTAATCATGAAATAGAAAATGCCTTTATGAATCATACCCATTGGAATTCAAATAAAGCCAGACCCATCTTTATCAATAATAGTCTAGAATTAGAGAGAATTTTTGAAAGTAAGCAAACTTATAAGGGTATAACAGGAACAGCTGGTGGTTTTTATGGTCCTCAAGGAAGAGTATTGCGTTTGGCAATTCAAGATTCAGAATTAAATAATAAAATGAACAGTTTTTTGTATAATGGTTTGAGGATTTCTAATCTAGAAATGGAAACAGCCACCATATATGGTTTATCAAAATTATTAGGACACAATGCGGTCTCCTTAAATGCTATTATTGCAAATAGAGCAAATGGAACTTTCAGTAAAAATCCCGCTAAAACAATTGAGAGTTTAATTCTATATACATTAGACCGACTTGTCAGATAAAGGAATTACTTCAACAATAAATGACTAAACGGCTGTAAGTTTCTGACAAACAGTTTCTTATTTTTTTTTATAAAAAAAACGCAACCATTTTTTTAAAATTACATCTAATTAGTGTTAACAATTTAGAATATGAAAATAACATTAATCATTATTGGGACATTATTAGTAGCAAATTATTTATTATTACATTTTAGCTGTAACGATCCTGAGTCTCACATGCCAGAAGACGAATAGAATATTTAAATCCAATTAATTTGTGACTTTCCTAATTTCGAAAGATAAAAATTAGTTGCACTAAAGTGTTTATTTCCAAACCAGTATCCCCTATTCGCACTCAAAGGTGATGGATGTCCACTAGTCAAAATTAAATGTTTTTTTGAATCAATTTTTTTACCTTTTTTCTTAGCATAACCACCCCACAACAAAAAAACTAAATTTTCTTTTTTTTCTGATAAAATAGAAATAACAGTATCTGTAAATTTTTCCCAACCCTTATTTTGATGACTGCCGGCTTCGTTTGATTTTACTGTCAATGTAGCATTGAGCAATAAAATTCCTTGATTTGCCCATCTCTCCAAGTTTCCATTTTTAGGATATGGGATTAACAAGTCAGATTCAATTTCTTTAAATATATTTTTTAATGATGGAGGATGTGATACGTCTTCATTAACAGAAAAACAAAGTCCATTAGCTTGATTTGCACCATGATAAGGGTCTTGTCCTATAATCACCACTTTGACATCACAAAAGGGAGTATGATTAAACGCTGAAAATATTAATTTTCCTGGCGGAAAACACCTGTAAGATTTATATTCATCCTTTACAAATTGAATTAAATTTTGAAAATAAATTTTTGAAAACTCTTCTTTTAATTCTTCGTTCCAACTTGTTTCAATATTTACATTCATTATTATTACTTTTGAACAAAATTACTAATAAGAAAAAGATAAAAATTCATAATATTTTAAAAAAAAATAAAAAAAAGAGTGTCATTTAATAAAAAAATATCGTTTCCCACTGCTCACAGTATATTATTAATTATTGCCGGTCTGGTGGCAATTCTTACCTGGTTGGTACCTGCGGGTCAATACGATCGATTATCTTACAATAAAGAAACCAATTCTTTTCATTGTAATCACTTAGGTAATGATAAAATAGTAGTGGCAAATCAAAATACTTTAGATTCATTAAACATTGAAATACCGATAGAAAAATTTACCAACGGTGATATCTGGAAGCCAATTAGTATTCCGGGAACTTATCACAAATTAGATCCTAGTCCACAGGGAATTATAGCTTTTATAAAATCTCCCCTCAAAGGAATTATGGGAGTTTCTGATATTATTTTATTAATTCTTATTATTGGTGGCTTAATTGGTATAGTCAATGCTACAGGAGCTTTTGAAGCCGGTATTTCGTGGCTATCCGCTGTTCTGAAAGGAAAAGAATATGTATTAATCATTTTAGTTACTACCTTAATAGCTATTGGTGGAACTACCTTTGGATTAGCGGAAGAAACTATTGCATTTTATCCCATATTGATTCCCGTATTTTTAGCAGCTAAATACGACGCTATTGTACCACTTGCATCTATCTATGTTGGTTCTGCTATGGGCACCATGGCATCCACTGTAAATCCTTTTAGTACTATTATTGCATCAGATGCCGCTGGAATTAATTGGACCGCAGGAATTAACGGACGTTTTGTTATGCTTACTTTAGGACTGTTAATTTGTATTAGTTATATTATTTGGTATGCACAAAAGGTCAAAAAGGACCCAACTAAATCAATCATATTTGATCAAAAAGAAGAAATCGAAAAGCTTTTTGGTAACATGATAACTTCAAATAACATATCCAAACTTAATCTTAGACTACGTTTAATTTTATTGGTATTCGTTTTATGCTTTATTATTATGATTTATGGGGTATCTAAACTAGATTGGTGGTTTTTAGAAATGACTTCCGTATTTTTTGTTGGCGCTATTGTAATCGGCTTTATAGCTAGAATTAAGGAACGTATTTTTGTAGACACCTTTGTTAAGGGCGCTACCGAATTACTAGGTGTAGCCTTTATAATAGGGATAGCTAGAGGAATCACTATTTTAATGGAAGATGGTTTAATTAGTGATACTATACTCTACTATTCTAGTAACCTAACCCATGGAATGAACAAAGGTTTTTTTATTAATACAATGCTTTATACCTATGGAGGCTTATCTTTTTTTATCCCTTCTTCATCTGGTATGGCTGTTTTAACAATGCCCATCATGTCTCCCTTAGGTGATGGATTAGGAGTTGCAAGAGAATATATCGTTAATGCATATCAATATGGTATGGGACTTTTTGCATTTATTAATCCTACTGGGCTAATACTGGCATCCTTAGCAATTGTTAAAGTAGGATACGATAAATGGCTTCGGTTTATAAGTCCCTTAGTGTTAATGTTATTATTTTTGACAATGGTACTTTTAACCATTTCAGTATACCTATAAATCCAGCTATATAAATGACAACTATTGATCACAAAACATTAGAGAGTTTAGAGTTTCCTGAAGTTCTAAATGAAATTGCATCATTTTCTATTACGGAACTAGGAAAAGAATCTGTTTTATCGATATTGCCTTTTAAAAAATTAGTAGCTATACAACCTGAATTAGAGAGAATAAAGGAATTTTCAGCTTCACTGAATGGAGAAAACACTATACCTAATCATGGTTTTGAAGCTATAGAAAGAGAATTATTTTTATTAAATATTGAAAATAGTACACTGGAAATTTCAGGATTTAGAAAAATTTTATCCATTACGGAAACCACTCATACTTTAATTTCTTTCTTTAAAAAATATGAAACATTTTATATTCACTTAAACGCTTTTTCTCAAAAAATTACCTACTACGCTTCTTTTTCAGCGGAAATTAAGAAAGTTCTCGATAAGTATGGCTTTATGAGAGACGATGCTTCACAGGAGCTATCAATGATTAGAAAACGTTTAAAGTTATTAAAAAGCAAAATCAACTCCTCATTTAATAAATCGTTATCTCAATACAATCAACTAGATTATTTAGATGAAATTAGAGAAACCATTGTCGATAATCGTAGAGTTTTAGCAGTTAAAGCCATGTATCGTAAAAAAATTAATGGCACGGTACTGGGAACATCTAAGACAGGTAGTATTGTTTATATGGAACCTCAAAAAACTCTTGAATATGCCAATGAGTTAAGTAATCTACTTTACGAAGAACAAGAAGAAATAAAAAAAATACTAAAAAGTTTAACTGAATATCTTCGTCCGAATGCATCAACACTGAAAAATTATCAAGAATATTTGATTGCAATCGATGTATTTTATGCAAAAGCAAAGTTTGCTTTAAAAATTGACGGCGTAATGCCCTTACTTACTAAAAAAAGAAAGTTATTTTTAAAAGATGCATATCACCCCCTTTTGTTATTGACAAACAAAAAAAGAAAAGAAAAAACATTTCCTCAAACTATTTCACTGCAAGAAGATAACAGAATAATTGTTATTTCTGGACCCAATGCTGGTGGTAAGAGCATTACGCTAAAAACCGTTGGCCTACTACAATTAATGCTTCAAAGTGGAATTTTAGTTCCTTTGGACCCTCAGAGTGAATTTTGTTTTTTTGAAAAAATATTGACTGATATTGGGGACAATCAATCGATAGAAAATCAATTAAGCACGTATAGTTATCGCCTTAAAAAAATGAATCAATTTTTAAAAAAATGCAAAGAGAATTCTTTGTTTTTAATTGATGAATTTGGTACTGGTAGTGATCCTGAATTAGGAGGAGCTTTGGCAGAAATATTTTTAGAAGTATTTTATGAACGAAAAGCATTTGGTGTAATTACGACGCATTATGCAAATTTGAAATTATTAGCGAGTGAATTACCTCATGCAACAAACGCTAATATGCAATTTAATAGTAGTACTTTATTACCGATGTATCAATTAAATCTTGGTGAAGCTGGAAGCTCATTTACCTTTGAAGTTGCACAAAAAAATGGCATCCCATTTAATCTTATTAATAAAGCAAAAAAGAAAATTGAAAGCGGTAAAATACGCTTTGATAAAAGTATCGCTAATCTTCAAAAAGAGCGAACACAGCTTAGGAAAACCTCTGAATCACTAAAATCTGAAGAACAAAAGGCAAGAAAAAATAACAAACAATTAGAAGCTACGAATACTAGAATTCAAGATAAGTTAGAAAGTTATCAAGAACTTTACGATACCAATCAACGTTTGATAAGTTTAGGAAAAAAAATAAGTACACTTGCGAAGAACTATCATAACAACAAAAAGAAAAAACCATTAATAGACGAACTTTTTAAAATAGTAATGATTGAGAATAGTAAATTAAAGAAAAACGAGCCTAAAATAAAAAAAGATAAAAAGATAAAAAACAAACAGCAACATGAAATCAAACAGGAATTAGAAAAAAAAGTTGCTATAATTAGAAAGAAGAAAAAAACAGAGAAAGCTGATCAAAAAAAATCTATACCTCTAAAATCTATAGAAAAACTTAAGATTGGAGATAGAGTAAGAATGATGGACGGAAATGCGATAGGAACAATAGATAAATTAGAGAAGAAGAAAGCATTTGTAAATTACGGATCCTTTACAACAAACGTTAACATATCCAAATTAGAAAAAATTTAAATAATGTCAATTTCAAAAAAAAATCCTAAAGTCATCCTTTTTGATGGTGTTTGTAATCTCTGTAATAATTCCGTCAAATTAATTATTAAAAATGACAAAAGTAATATATTCAAGTTTGCTCCTTTACAAGGTAACTATGGAATAAAAATTCAGAATAGGTACAATATAAAAACCACAGAAATAAACTCTATTATCCTTATTGATGGCGAAAAGATATTCACTAAATCTTCAGCCGCACTTCGTATAGCAAAGGATTTAAGAGCTCCTTTCTTTATATTTTATGCTTTTATAATAATACCGGTATTTATTCGAAACTTTGTCTACGATTTCATTGCAAAAAACCGTTACAAATGGTTTGGAAAAATGGAAAGTTGCATGATACCATCTAACGAATTAAAGAACAAATTTTTTGATTAAGTTGTTAAAGTTCGTTTCTTTGAACTCATAAAAACCAACTAAAAGAATTATGGGAAATATTAATATTGAAAAATGGAAAGGTTTGTTCTTTGATTACGGAACAGAGTATGGATTAAAATTAATAGGTGCGGTAATTATATGGATTATTGGATCGTGGATTATTAAAAAAATAAAAAGCTTGCTCCAAAAAGCAATGAATAAATTTAAATATGATGAAAGTTTAGAAAAATTCCTGACAAGTTTAATCGTAGGCTCCCTAAAGGTCATATTAATAATTCTTATTCTAGGACAATTAGGTATTGAAACATCATCATTTGCAGCTATTTTGGCTGCTGCTGGTTTAGCAATAGGGCTTGCCTTGCAAGGTTCCCTATCTAATTTTGCAGGTGGAATTTTAATAATGATTTTTAAACCATACAGAATTGGTGACTATATTCAAGCACAAGGAGAATCAGGAACGGTAAAAGAAATTGAAATTTTTACAACAAAACTTAATTCAACCGACAATAAAGAAATTATCATTCCAAATGGGGCTATTTCAAACGGAAACATTACTAATTTTTCTACTGAAAAAGTAAGGAGAGTTGATGTAAAAATGGGAGTTAGTTATGATGCAGACATCAAACAAACTAAAGAATTATTAATGAAAATAATGACTGAAAATCCAAAAATACTAAAAGATCCTGAACCTTTAATTGTTCTGGGAGAACTTGGAGACAGTTCTGTTAATTTTTTCATGCGATCATGGGCGAATACCGATGATTATTGGAATGTTTATTTTGAGATTTTAGAAACTAGTAAAATTGAATTAGATAAAGCAGGTATAGAAATACCTTTTCCACAAATGGATATCCATACTAAAAATTAATTTTAGTTCAATTGATAAAAAAAACCGAAAACAGGAAGCTATTTTCGGTTTTTTTTATTAAAATATTTACTAATCTACTGGTCATAATTATCGTCCCAATCTTTTATTTTTGGATCACTTAACTTTCCTACAGAATTTGCTACCAACATGGATACCATAGCATCACCAGTAACATTTACGGTTGTTCTACACATATCTAAGGGTCTATCTACAGCAAAAATTAATGCTAACCCAGCTTCAGGGATACCAGCATAACCCAAAACTCCAACTAACATAACCATACCTGCTCCTGGAACTGCAGCGGATCCAATGGATGCAAGAGTAGCAGTTGCTATAATTCCTAGCTGAGTACTTAAAGATAAATCCATACCAAAAGCTTGTGCTATAAACACTGCCGCTACTGCCTGATATAAGCTAGTCCCATCCATATTGATAGTCGCTCCAATAGGTAACACAAAACTAGCAACTTCCTCCTCTACCCCCAAGTGCTCGGTTACTCTTTCCATTGTTACGGGTAAAGTTGCCGCACTGGAACTTGTTGAAAAAGCTAATAATTGTGCTGGAGATATTCCATTTAAAAAAAAACTAGGTTTCTTTTTTGTGTAAAGTGCCACTATAAGTATATAAATTATGATCATTACTATTAGGCCTAAAACAACAGTAATAGCATACCAACCCAAAGCTTTGAATAAATCAACACTGGGAGACTCGACTACTAGAGAGGCTAACAAAGCAAAAACACCGTAGGGAGCAGCTAACATAATTAAATCTACCATTTTCAAAATTATTTCATTAAAACCATCAAAAAATTTCTTTACGGTCTCTCCTTTTTCCTCTGGTATCAATATAAGGCCAATACCAAAAAAAACTGCAAAGAAGATTACTTGTAGCATGTTTCGATTGCTGGTAGCAGCTTCAAAAATATTAGAAGGAACTAAATCCTCAAGTGCTTGTAGAGGTCCAGATTCTTTTTGTTTAATTGCAGTCTCTTGGTATTTTTGAGTACTTCCGGAGTAATTCTCAACCATTTCAATTCTTGTTTGTTCAGAAATTGTTTTTCCAGGACCAATGGTATTTACTAATATTAACCCAATAGAAACAGCAATAACGGTTGTCATTATATAAATAATAATCGTTCTGGTACCCATCTTAGATAATTTAGAGATATCCTTTAAATCAGAAACTCCTTTTATTAGGGCTGCTAATATCAATGGAATCGCAATTAACTTAAGGGAATTAATAAATATTTTACCAAAAGGCTTGATCCAATCTTGAACCAGTTGCATACCTCCGTCGACCAAAGTCATTAAAAGTCCTGCAATAACTCCTAGAGCCATTCCTAATAGTATTTTCCAATGTAGTGCTAATTTTTTCATATTGATATCCGAAAAGTCAGAAGACTGTTTATATATTAAAAAATGTTAAATTTTATTTGTTTTATGAATTAATATAAAATCCGCTAAAACTAAAGCCGCCATAGCTTCCACTATTGGAACAGCTCTGGGAACTACACAGGGGTCGTGCCGACCCTTTCCTTTCATTTCTACTAGATTCCCTTGGTTATCTAAAGTTTCTTGTTTTTGAATTAAAGTTGCAACTGGTTTAAAAGCTACTCGAAAGTAAATATCCATGCCGTTACTAATTCCGCCTTGAATTCCACCAGATAGGTTTGTTTTTGTAGATCCATCGTTATTAAAAAGATCATTATGTTCGCTTCCCTTCATAGAAGTAGCGCAAAAACCCGAACCATATTCAAATCCTTTAACAGCATTTATAGACAACATAGCCTTTCCTAGTTGAGCGTGAAGTTTGTCAAATACCGGTTCTCCTAATCCAATTGGCACATTTTGAAGCACACACATAACTGTCCCTCCAAGCGTATCACCGGTTTTTTTAACTTCTTCAATGTTTTGAATCATTTTGTCGGCAATTTTCAAATCTGGGCAACGAACAATTGTAGTTTCGATTTGATCAAAATCTAATTCCTGATATGGTTTATCTATAAATATTTTACCCACAGAGGAAACAAATGCTGTGATTTTAATTTCTTTGATAAGTTGTTTAGCGATCGCACCAGCTAAAACTCGACAAGCGGTCTCTCGAGCTGAAGCTCTTCCTCCTCCTCTATAATCACGATGACCAAATTTTTTTTCGAAAGTAAAATCTGCGTGGGAAGGTCGATATAAATCTCTGATATGTGAATAATCCTTTGATTTTTGATTGGTGTTTTCAATGATAAAGGCAAGTGGCGTACCTGTAGTTTTACCCTCGAAAATACCTGATAAAAATTTAACATCGTCCGGTTCTTTTCTTTGAGTGGTAATCTTTGATTGTCCTGGCATTCTTCGGACCATTTCCTTTTTTAAGGATTTAAAGTCGATTTTAAGCCCAGCCGGGCAACCATCAATAACTCCACCTATAGCTGTTCCATGGGATTCGCCAAATGTTGTAAGTTTAAAAAGAGTTCCAAAGGAATTACCTGCCATAAATTGGTTTTTAACAAATGTAAATTTTATAATCAGAATAACCAAAATCCAATTAAATTGTTATCCACTAATCTTAGATCAATTTTACTATATTCGTAAAAAATTTTATCAAATGAAAAAATTAACTTTTACACTTTTAGCGCTGTTAATTATATCTTGCTCTAGCAGTGACGATAATAATAACGAAATTATCATCCCTGAGTCTTTCGACTATTTTCCTTTAAATGTTGGTTCTTCATGGACTTATGATAATCAAGATTCAGAACAAGAAAACACTAGAGATTCGGTATTTATATCAGAAATTGAAGTCATTAATGATATAAATTACTATCAGTTTAGCGCTTTACCGCCTGTATCAGGCTTTATGACAACTATACTATCTCAAAGTATTTTAAGAACGAATAATAACGCATTATTATTGAATGGTGAGCTTGGAACCCCTCCTGTTGAAGGATTTCCTGAAATTTCAATTCCACTTGTTGATTTAATAATGTATGATTTGGATGAAAATAACAATTCGCTATTGAGTGAGTTTTCAGGAGAAATTATACAAGTAATTGAAAACATTCCTATAGTCAGTATTACATCATGCACTAGTGCAATAACTGCACCTAGACCAAATTGCCATTCAAACCTTATCCATATATAAAAAAGGACAGCTCCAACTGCAAGTAACACTGACATAATCCCTGATTGTATAAGCTCGCCAGAAACCTTAGGGCCAACTGCTTCAGTACGCTGAAAGGACACCTCATCACTATAACTATTTTCTAGTGTCTTCTGAACCAAAGTAACTACTTCAT
>UPTG01000740.1_pt1 | contig 25861 bp, 25 predicted proteins | sample 2160121 | NCBI WGS metagenome assembly UPTG01 (sample SAMN06266255, study PRJEB28933) | marine metagenome | isolation source: Columbia River Estuary | place: USA:Columbia River Estuary, USA | collected 2014-07-27
AAGTAGTTTTTGTGGCCGCATGGGTGCTGATCGCAGGGACCGACACCGCGGGCTTCAGTTGGGGCCTATCGTTTTTTCTCGCCACGTGGGTGTTGCTGGCGGTATTTTTGCGAGACGCATTGGATGCGGGCGTCACCTTTAGCCGGTCATTGCGAATGGCGTTAGGCGTGGGCTTTTTGGAGGAAATATCCCTTCTTCGGCGCGCTAAGATCACCAATCAGCTGCATAGCAAAGAGTGGCAATGGCCGTTTCGGTTCAAGCGCCCTGGCGTGCGCTACGTTCGCAATCTCCCCTATAAAGAAGCGGGCAAGCGCGGCCTGTTAGACGTGTATGTTCCAGTGGCTGCTGGTGAACGTCGCCCCGTATTGTTGCAGGTGCATGGTGGGGCATGGATGGTGGGCCACAAATCCCAGCAGGCGCAGCCGCTTTTGCATCGCATGGTGGAATCGGGTTGGGTGGGCGTGTCGATCAACTATCGCTTGGCACCACGATCGGCTTTTCCCGCGCAAATGGTCGATGTTAAAAAAGCGATTACCTGGGTAAAGGACAACATTGCTGAATATGGCGGCGACCCCAATTTTATTGTGGTGACAGGCGGCTCTGCTGGTGGCCATTTGTCGTTACTGGCAGGTTTAACCCCGAATCATGCGGATTGGCAGACGGGTTTTGAGCACTCTGATACGGGAGTTCAAGGCGTGTTGGCGTTGTACCCGGTTGTGGATTTGACCAACCGTCATGGCATTCGGCAACAAGACAGCATGGATTCATTTATTGCTCAGCGCATTATCCAACAGTCCCGTGAGGAGGCGCCCGCTATTTACGAAGATGGTTCGCCGATTTCTTGGATACATCGCCCGGGTGTTGCCGAGGTCGCACCGCCGATGTTTATTGTCCAAGGCACGCACGATTCATTGGTCTGGGTAGAAGAGGTCAGGCGATTTGTTGCCGACCTCAGCCCCATTGCAGCGGCGCCTTTGGTGTATGCGGAATTGCCCCGAGCACAGCACGCGTTTGAAAGCTTCCACTCGCCTCGAACCAGCCATTATCTCAACGCGGCAGGGTGCTGGCTCGAGTGGGTGTGGGCACGACATCAAAGGGGTGAGCAGAAGTGATGACGCAGGCTACGTTTGGTCGAGATGCCAAGCACGTTGAGTGATCATTGAGCCATGTCGCCCCATTGGGCGCCAATGACAGAGAGGGCAACCACGGGTGCTGTCTCTGTTCTGAGAATGCGCGGTCCCAGCTGCCACGGCTGAAAGTGATGTCGCTCGGCCGTGGCCACCTCTTCATCGGTTAGGCCACCCTCAGGTCCGATGAGCAGTGCGACCGACTGTGGTTTGGCTGCAAGCGGTGGCGGACTGTTCACGTCACAATGCAGCACCAATTTAACGTCTGCCAATGTTTCCGACACCCAGTTTGTCAGTGAGGTGGGCGCATTAACGGTAGGGATACGGACCCGCCCTGATTGTTCGCAGGCGCTGGTGACAATCTGTTGCCAGTGGGAGAGCCGCTTTGCCAGTCTCTCTGGGGGGACGGTGAAATCGACGCGAGTGCTGTAAAGTGGCGAGATGCTACTGACACCCAGTTCGGTTGCTTTCTGAATGGCCCAATCGAAACGATCACCCTTACTCAAGCACAGCCCTAGGTGACACTGTAGAAAGGATTCAGTTTGCGGGGTGCTAACGGCGCCAAGCAATACCGATATCGATTGTTTTGCAATGGCCTTAATGCTTGCCGAGGCTTGCTGCCCCTGCCCATCGAATAAGATGACATTGTCACCAACGCGAACGCGGAGGACTTTGCCAAGGTATTGTGCTGCATGCTCGTTTAAGACTACGTCGGCCCCGGCGAGCAGCGGTTGGTCCGAAAAAATTCTAGGGGTTCGCATAAAAGACCCTGGTCATTTTTGCCGTATTAGCGAGAACGACAGCGTCTCACCAAGGCGAACCAATCCTGCGCCTTGGTGAGACGGGCCCCTACCTTAATACTTATACGAGTCCCCTTTAAAGGGGCCATTGACGCCAACACCAATGTAGTCCGCCTGCTTTGTTGTCAGTTGCGTCATAACCCCGCCGAACCCTTGCACCATCAATGCGGCGACTTGCTCGTCGAGGTGCTTTGGCAATACCTCTACTGCAATGGCATCTTGGCGTGCGTCCTCTGGTAGGTCGGCAAACTTCTTTTCATAGAGGTGAATTTGCGCCAATACCTGATTCGCGAAAGAGCCGTCCATGATGCGTGAGGGGTGCCCGGTGGCATTGCCCAGATTGACCAGTCTGCCTTCTGACAAGAGCAAAAGGTGGTCGTTACTGGCACTGTCGCGGATGATCTTATGCACTTGAGGCTTGATCTCTTCCCACTGCCACTCTGCGCGCATGTAGGCGGTATCAATCTCATTGTCAAAGTGTCCAATATTGCACACCACCGCTGTCGATTTGAGCGCGCGCAGCATGGGGGCAGTGCAGACGTTGTAGTTGCCAGTGGCAGTGACCAACAAATCAGTGGCGCCGAGCAAATCTGCATTGACGCTGCCGTCTGTGCCGTCATCGACACCGCCGTTAAAGGGCGACACCACCTCAAAACCATCCATGCAGGCTTGCATCGCGCAAATGGGATCGCATTCAGTGACCCGCACAATCATCCCTTCTTGTCGAAGTGATTGAGCCGATCCTTTGCCGACGTCACCATAACCGATCACGAGGGCGCGCTTGCCTGCTAGTAAGTGATCAAGGCCACGTTTGATGGCATCGTTTAGGCTATGGCGGCACCCATATTTATTATCATTCTTCGATTTCGTCACTGCGTCATTGACATTCACTGCTGGCACTTTCAGTTCGCCATTGGCCAGCATTTCATAGAGACGATGCACGCCTGTTGTGGTTTCTTCAGTGACACCATGAATGCGTGCCAACATTTCAGGGTATTGCTCGTGCAGCATCCCAGTGAGGTCGCCACCATCATCCAGCACCATATTCGCATCCCACGGTTTACCGTCTGCAAGAATGGTTTGTTCGATACACCACTCATACTCCTCTTCCGTTTCTCCTTTCCAGGCAAAAACTGGAATTCCTGCAGCAGCGATAGCGGCGGCTGCATGATCTTGGGTAGAGAAAATATTGCAGGATGACCAGCGAACCTCTGCGCCGAGCGCGACCAGCGTCTCAATGAGCACGCCCGTCTGAATCGTCATGTGAATGCAGCCCAAGATCTTAGCGCCGGCCAGTGGCTGCGCATCGCGATAATGCTCCCTCAGCGCTATCAGCGCGGGCATCTCGTTCTCGGCAATTTCCAATTCACGTCGGCCCCAGTCGGCCAAATGAATGTCCGCGACTTTATAATCAGCAAATACAGTTTGCTCAACAGCAGTGTTCATAGCATCGTCTCTCTTTTGATCGATTGATTCATTATCGTCCTGAAGCCGCACGAAGTGCTTCAGCGTGGTCAGTTTGTTCCCAAGTGAAGGCGTCGCCTGTGCGGCCAAAATGTCCGTAAGCGGCAGTAGTACGATAGATGGGGCGTTTTAGATTCAGCATATTAATAAGGCCTTTGGGTCGCAGATCAAAGTGCTCGCGGATCAGCGACTCGATCGCGTCGTCCGACACTGCGCCGGTACCAAAGGTGTTGACTGAGATAGAGGTAGGCTCCGCCACGCCAATGGCATAAGAAACCTGCACTTCACAACGACGAGCGAGGCCGGCCGCGACGATATTTTTCGCTACATAACGACCTGCGTAAGCGGCGGAGCGATCCACCTTAGAGGGGTCCTTACCGGAGAAGGCACCGCCACCATGCCGAGCCATGCCCCCATAAGTGTCGACAATGATCTTCCGTCCGGTTAGCCCGCAGTCTCCCTGGGGGCCGCCGATCACAAAATTACCGGTTGGGTTGATGTGAAACAGGGTATCGCTGTGCAGCCACTCTGCTGGCAGAGTCGATTCAATGATCTCCCTGCGAACTGCTTCGCGAAGATCAGCCTGTGAGATGTCAGGGTCATGCTGCGTTGAGAGGACCACGGCCTCTACCCGTTCGGGTTTGCCGTCTGCTGAATATCGCATCGTAATTTGGCTTTTTGCGTCGGGGCGCAGCCAAGGTAGGGCCCCTGATTTACGAAGTTCAGCTTGTTTCTCAACCAGTCGATGCGCGTAGTGGATCGGCGCCGGCATCAACACCTCAGTCTCGTCCGAGGCAAACCCGAACATGAGTCCTTGGTCGCCGGCTCCTTGGCTGGCTTCATCTGCCTCATGGGTGCCTAGGGCAATATCCGCCGACTGCTGTCCGATGGCATTAATGACTGCGCAGGTGTTGCCATCGAAGCACACCTTTGAGGCGTTAAAGCCAATATCGAGGACCGTTTGTCGAATCACCGTTTCGAGTTCACCTGGGGTGACATTGGCTGCGGTGGTGACTTCGCCTGCGACCACGACCATTCCCGTTTTCACCAGCGTTTCTACCGCGACGCGTGCATCGGGATCTTTGCTGAGGTAGGTATCCAGAATGGCATCCGAAATTTGATCGGCCATTTTATCTGGGTGTCCCTCTGAGACTGACTCAGACGTGAAGAGAGAGTACTCACTCATAATGTGTGTTCCTAACGTTGGGTTTAGTGTCGGATAAAGTGTTGGATCTGTATTTGAAAGCCGTTTCTTTGACCGAAGAAGAGCTCTGCGTTGCGCTCTAGGCCGGCCGCGGCCGCCCAGATGTGGAGTGCGTTTGGATCGAGTCCTAACCATAAATCTCCGCAGTGTTCGCGTGCCCATGCCTGATCGTGTGGGCAAAGTTCGCTCACAACGAGATGCCCACCCGGTGTCAACAATCGCGCCACGTCTAAAATAAGTCTCTCTGGATCAGGCACGTGGTGTAGCACCATGTTGACGACTGCCGCCGAGAAAGCGCTCGCATGATCCGTCAGCGAGGCTGGTTCACCAAAACAAAATTGAACATTGTCTAACGCGCTAGCGTGTTTTTTTGCGCTGTCGAGCATTTCTTGAGCATTATCGAGCGCGACAACAGCGGCTCCTCGTTTTGACAGCGCGGGGAGCAAGCGCCCGTCACCGGGTCCGACTTCAAGGATTTTGTTGCCGCTAAAGTCTCCCGCTCTGTCGAGTAAGTGGAGCGTTGCGCGGCTGTAGTCTTCCCAAGATGCGATGGATTCTTGATGACGTTTAAACTGTTCGCCATGCTCACGAAAAAAAGTCGCCGAGTGCGCCTCACGTTGGCGTTGCACTCTTTGCAGTCCCAACACCAGGTCATGCCCGAGGGGTTCCTGATCGATATCGTCGAACATGGTTTGCCGCAAACTTTTATGCGGGCCTTCCGGTAATTGTCGACGGTAGAACGTAGCGGTCCCTTCTGGCCGCCGGCTTAATAGGTTCACTTCCGCCAGAATTTTGAGGTGGTGGCTCAATGCGCTTTGGCGCATCGAAAACAGATCGCACAGCTCTGAAACACTGAATGATTCTGCTTTTAGCACCCTTAAAATACCCATTCTCAATGGGTGTCCAGCAGCACTGAACAGCGCATGAAGCGGTTCTTGTAAGCGAGGAGTCCGACTGGGAGGATTGATCGGAACGATGGTTGAAGCGGCGGTCATGGGATAAGGCTACCACTGCGCTACCCATTTATCTAAATATTTTGATGAATGCAGACTTGGCGGTCTGGATCCCTGCTAGGCGCTCCCGGGGCTATACTCGTTCTCTGGTTATTACTTAGCCGCTATTGGGAGCACGTGTGGATCAACAAGCGTTAAAGGAACAAGTGGCCGAAGCCGCATTGGAGCGCGTTGCAGCGCGTCATAACGACCGACTGCTATTGGGCATCGGTACTGGCACCACTGCTGAGTGTTTTATTCGCGCCCTGCCGGCTATCCGGTCGCGTATCGAGGCAACCGTTGCCAGCTCAGAACGCTCGGCTGCTTTGCTAGAGGAGCTCGGTCTGCCCGTGATGGATCTCAACAGTGTTGGACCGCTAGATGTCTATGTCGACGGTGCAGACGAGGCCAATGAGCAGCTGGCGCTGATCAAAGGGGGTGGCGCGGCATTAACGCGAGAAAAGATTGTCGCCGCTGCGTCGGAGGAGTTCATCTGTATCGCAGACGCGAGCAAGCGGGTCGACGTGTTGGGGGCCTTTCCCTTACCCGTTGAGGTGATTCCGATGGCGAGGAGTCATGTTGCCCGTGCATTGGCGCAGTTGGGTGGGCAACCCGTGTGGCGTGAAGAGACCATTACCGATAATGGCAATTTGATTTTAGATGTTCATGGTTTGCATATTAGCGATCCTCTAGAGATAGAAACTCGCATTAATCAGATGGCCGGTGTCGTATGTAATGGGCTATTTGCCAATCGGCCAGCTGATGTATTGTTGTTAGGCACGCCAGCTGGGGTAGAAGTAGTGTGCGGTTCGACGTTGGCGTGAGGTAGTTTGAGCCGTTACGGATGGCCTTTGCGACAGGCTTCCGTGTGGGATTATCAAGTGAAAAGGCACTCGGAGTGGTTGATGCGCTAAGTGAAGCGAAAACCGATGACGCGCACAGCTTTGATTCTACTCACTCTAGTGGGCCTCTCGCAGACAATCTCGCAGACAATAAGGGCCAATGTATGTTGGTGTCTCCCCTTTCGCGATACCTGATCCGTTGGAGCCATTAGCGGCAGTCACGCCTTAACACGGCTTACCCATACCGTACCCCTCTAATAAGTTCCATGGGACACGGGGTGCAGGGCCCCGATATCGGAGAGACACTGGCGTTTGATGCGAGTTGATTAGCGATATTTGCCCATCAGGCCGGCATCGCGGACAATACGGCTCGCCCTGTGATCCCGGAGTTTTCATGCCCGCTCAAATAGAATTGGCCAACGCTATCCGTGCCCTAGCAATGGATGCCGTACAGGCCGCCAACAGCGGCCACCCTGGTGCTCCGATGGGTATGGCAGATATTGCCGAGGTGCTGTGGAATAAAGTATTGCGCCATAACCCGGCTAACCCACAATGGCCTAATAGAGATCGCTTTGTTTTATCAAATGGCCATGGATCCATGTTGATCTATTCGTTGCTCCATTTGACCGGATACGACCTGACAACTGACGACTTAAAAAACTTTCGACAGTTACACAGTAAAACGCCGGGACACCCTGAGTATGGGTACACCCCTGGTGTCGAAACCACAACGGGTCCGCTTGGTCAGGGGCTGGCAAATGCTGTCGGTATGGCGATTGCTGAAAAAACACTGGCGGCACAATTTAACCGAGAGGGGCACGGTGTGGTGGACCATCACACATGGGTTTTCTTGGGTGATGGCTGCCTGATGGAAGGGATTTCTCACGAGGCATGCTCGTTGGCGGGAACGTTGGGCCTTGGGAAGCTGATTGCCGTTTACGACGACAACGGTATTTCAATTGACGGTGAGGTTGAGGGTTGGTTTACCGATGATACGCCGCAGCGTTTCGCGGCCTATGGCTGGCATGTGATTCCGGTTGTAGATGGCCACGATCCTGATGCGATTGAAGCGGCGTTTATCGCTGCAAAGGCAGAGCATGATCGACCTTCGCTGATTTGTTGCCAAACCGTTATTGGTAAAGGCAGCCCAAATAAGGAGGGCACCGAGGGCTGTCACGGAGCGCCACTGGGCGACGATGAAATAGCGCTGACACGCGAGGCGCTCGGCTGGCAGTACGCGCCTTTTGAGATTCCTGACGCGATTCGTGAAGCGTGGGATGGGAGAGCAAAGGGCGCTTCGTTAGAGTCAGAATGGGGTGCGCAATTTGATGCGTACCGGGCAGCTCATTCGGATTTGGCGGATGAGCTACTGCGGCGTTTGGCCGGCGCATTACCGCGTGATTTTCCGCAGCAAGTGGACGCGTATATCGATGAGTGCGTTGCTGCAGGTGCTGATATTGCCTCGCGCAAGGCGTCTCAGCAGGCTTTGAATGCACTGGGGCCCTATTTGCCTGAACTATTGGGTGGCTCAGCAGATCTCGCAGGGTCGAACTTGACGCTGTGGTCGGGTGCATCAGGCATCTCGGCTGAGGACGCCAGTGGCAATTATGTGTATTACGGTGTGCGAGAATTTGCGATGGCCGCCATTATGAATGGCGTTGCTTTGCATGGAGGCTTTATTCCTTACGGCGCGACTTTCCTGATTTTTATGGAGTATGCGCGTAACGCCATTCGTATGTCCGCGTTAATGGGCAAGCGTGTCATTTATGTTTTCACCCATGACTCAATTGGCCTTGGCGAGGATGGCCCCACTCACCAACCCGTAGAGCAGTTAACGGCGCTGCGGGCGACGCCCAATCTGCATACCTGGCGCCCCTGTGACGCTACTGAATCGGCGATTGCGTGGAAGCAATCATTGATGCGGGAGTCGGGCCCCAGCGCATTGGTGTTTTCTCGTCAGACATTGCCTGCTCAGGTTAAAACGGCAGAACAGGTCGCCGGCGCGCACCGTGGCGGTTACACACTGGTGGCCGAGCAAGGCCCATTAGACGCTGTGCTCATCGCAACCGGTTCAGAGGTGGGGTTAGCAGTTGCGGCGGCCGAGCAGCTGACGGCTGCCGGGAGGGGTGTGAGGGTCGTATCCATGCCTTGTACGGCACTGTTCGATGCTCAGGAGGCGGGATACCGTGAAGCGGTTCTACCCAGTGAGGTGCTCGCGAGAGTAGCCGTCGAGGCCGGCCATACTGATGCTTGGTATAAGTACGTGGGACTAGATGGCCGTGTTGTGGGCATGTCTACCTACGGTGAATCCGCTCCTGCTCCGGCGCTGTATCAGCACTTTGGCCTGACCGTAGACAACGTGGTTGCTGCTGTCGAGGATGTGATTCTCGATTGACAATGCGTTTTGCCATCAACGGCTTTGGTCGAGTGGGTCGAACCTTATTGAGGGTGTACGCGTCCCGTGAGGACGCGCGAGCGAAGCTCACGCTAGCTGCCATCAATGAAATTGCTGATGCCGATACGGTGGTGCATCTCGCACGCTACGATTCCAATTATGGACGGTATCCGGGAGCGATCGCGCGAGCGGCATCGTCTCTTGTCATCGATCAACGCTCGGTGCCGCTGAGCCACGTTGCCGAGGTCGCCAGATTGCCTTGGCAGCAACACCAGATTGACCTCGTATTAGAATGCACTGGTGCCTTTACCGACCGCATTACTGCTGAGCAGCATCTGCACGCGGGTGCTTCACGCGTACTGTTTTCGCAACCAGCGGAGTCGGATGTCGATGAGACCATCGTTTATGGCGTGAATAGCGATTCGTTGTCGGCAGAGATGACAGTCGTGTCGGCCGCTTCTTGTACCACCAACGCGGTCGTTCCTGTCTTGGCGACGCTGAGCCACGCGGTGGGTATTGAAGCTGCCACTATCACGACGATTCATTCCCTGATGAATGATCAGCCAGTACTGGATGCTTACCACCATACGGATTTACGCAAAACGCGCGCTGCATCGCAATCCATCATTCCTGTTGATACGGGGTTGGCAGTGGGTATTGAACGCATATTGCCGGATTTGTCGGGCAAGTTATCGGCCCATGCACTCAGAGTCCCCACCACCAAAGTGTCAGCGATTGAGCTGACGGTGGCGACGGATCGTGTTTGTACGAGTGAGGACGTTAATGCAGCGCTGCGTACCGCGGCAGAGGGCGCATTAGCGGGTGTGCTGGATTACTCGCTTGAGCCCTTGGCGTCTTGCGATTTTGTGGGCGAGGCTGCCTCTGCGATTGTGGATGCCAAACAGACACAGGTAGCGGCGGGGCGGTTGGTCAAAATCTTGATCTGGTTCGACAACGAGTGGGCGTATGCCAGTCGTATGATCGATGTGGCGCTGGCTTGGCAGGCTAAAATCGCGTCCCGAAGCCCTACCGCGCGAGGAGACGTACCATGAAATTGATGACGGACCTTGAGTTTGCAGGGAAGCGCGTGCTCATTCGAGAGGATCTTAATGTCCCACTTCGCGATGGCGTGATTACCAATGATGCTCGATTGAGAGCCGCTGTTCCCTCCATCTTAGCGGCGTTAGAGCAAGGTGCGGCAGTGATATTGATGTCACATTTAGGTCGGCCCCTTGAGGGAGAGTGGCGAGAGGAAGCCTCTTTGGCGCCCATCGCAATGCGCTTGGCAGAGCTGCTGGGTCGTGACGTTTTGCTGGCTAAAGAATGGCGTCAGGTAGCCCCCCTACCGGGTGATGTTGTGCTGTTGGAGAACGTTCGGTTTAACCCTGGAGAAGGGGCAAACGAGGATAGTTTGGCGGCCGCTTATGCCGCTTTGTGCGATATTTTTGTAATGGATGCGTTCGGAACGGCACATCGTGCGCAAGCCTCTACTCATGGGGTAGCGCGGTATGCGCCAGTGGCCTGTGCCGGTCCACTGCTCCACGCTGAGTTGACCGCATTAGAGCGCGCATTAACCACCGCGCAACAACCGATGATCGCCGTGGTGGGAGGCTCCAAGGTCTCTACCAAGCTGGCCGTTTTGGGTGAGCTGGCAGCGCGCTGCGACAGTTTGATTGTGGGTGGTGGCATTGCCAATACGTTCTTGGCCGCTGCCGGTTATCCCGTCGGCCAATCGCTATGCGAATGGGATCTCTTAGATACCGCCCGCGAACTGATGGACCGGGTGGATATCCCATTACCGATAGACGTCATCGTCGCCCCGGGTATTGATGCGCCTCAGCATGCTGAGATTAAGTTAGCCGCTGATGTGACGGCTGACGACATGATCCTCGATGTGGGGCCGAGTACGGCGGCTGAGATCGCAAGCCGGATTCACAGTGCGGCGACGGTGTTGTGGAATGGCCCGCTGGGTGTTTTTGAACAAGAGGCCTTTGCGGCAGGCACTCGTGTGCTGGCTGGTGCGATTGCAGAAAGCGCGAGCTTTTCATTGGCGGGCGGCGGTGACACGTTAGCCGCGATAGACCAATTTGGTGTTGCGGATAACATATCGTATATCTCGACAGGTGGCGGCGCGTTTTTAGAATATGTCGAAGGCAAAATTCTGCCCGCAGTGGCAGTGTTAATCGAACGCGCGCAAGACTAAAAGACAAATAGGAGAACAGAAATGGCGCTGATCAGCTTAAGGCAATTACTGGACCACGCTGCGGAGTGCGGCTATGGCGTGCCAGCTTTTAATGTGAACAACCTCGAGCAAACGCGCGCCATTATGGAGGCGGCAGATCAAACGGATTCGCCGGTAATCATGCAGGCAAGTGCCGGCGCTCGAAAGTATGCGGGCGCGCCATTTTTACGCGCACTTATGGAGGCGGCCATTACGGAATTTTCGCACATTCCGGTTGTTGTGCATCAAGACCATGGCACTTCAGCGGGTGTCTGTCAGCGATCGATCCAGCTGGGCTTCAGTTCGGTGATGATGGACGGGTCCCTGGGGGAGGATGGTAAAACGCCGATGGATTACGATTACAACGCCAGTGTCACGAGGCAAGTCGTTGCAATGGCGCACGCTTGTGGTGTGTCAGTAGAAGGCGAAATTGGATGTCTTGGGTCCCTGGAAACGGGAGAAGCGGGTGAAGAGGATGGCATCGGTGCGGTCGGTATATTAAGCCATGACCAACTACTGACAGACCCTGAGGAAGCTGCTCAATTTGTGACTGATACCGGTGTGGATGCACTGGCAATTGCCTGTGGCACCAGTCACGGGGCCTATAAATTCACGCGTCCACCGACCGGTGATATCCTCGCGATGGATCGCATTAAAGCGATTCACGCACGTATTCCCAATACCCACTTAGTCATGCACGGTTCTTCCGCCGTGCCGCAAGATTGGCTGGCAATCATCAATGAAAACGGCGGTGAGATTCCAGAGACGTATGGTGTGCCGATTGAGCAGGTAGTGGAAGGCATCAAGCACGGGGTCCGTAAAGTCAATATTGATACGGATCTTCGGCTGGCTTCAACGGGCGCTATCCGACGATTTTTAACAGCACATCCGGCGGAGTTTGATCCCCGAAAATATCTGGCGGCCAGTCAGGAAGCGATGAAAGCAATTTGTGTCGACCGTTACGAGTCATTTGGTGCGGCGGGTAACGCGTCTAAAATACGGCCGATGACACTCGATGCCATGCAGGTGCGTTACGCACACTGAGATCGTTTCATCCACAATGGCACCGGCCATTTTGCCAAGAACGGCCCGTGCCATGTTGGTGGTAAACCCCTATAGTACTTAGCTTTTCTGCGAAGCTTCTGGGTCATGCCACACTCTTACATCAAGAAAATACTAAACGCTCGGGTGTACGACGTGGCCCGAGAGACGCCGTTAGATGCAGCGCCGCTGTTATCGTCGCGATTAAATAATCAGGTCTGGCTGAAAAGAGAAGATCTGCAGCCCGTCTTTTCTTTCAAATGCCGCGGCGCCTACAACAAAATGAGTCGGCTCGATGAGTCGGCGCGCCAAGCGGGTGTAGTGGCAGCGTCGGCCGGTAATCACGCCCAAGGCGTCGCGCTGGCTGCACAAAAACTCAGTATCAAAGCGACTATTGTTATGCCAGTGACCACCCCCGATATTAAGGTTGATGCGGTGCGTGCTCGCGGTGCGAGAGTCGTACTCTTCGGCGACACGTTTGATGAGGCGGCGGTTCGCGCAGCTGAGCTGGTAGCCGCACAGGGCCTTACTTTTATTCATCCTTTCGATGATCCCGATGTGATAGCGGGTCAGGGCACGGTGGCGATGGAACTGGTGAGACAAGCACCTGGTCCGCTTGATTATGTCTTTATCTGTTGCGGCGGAGGCGGTTTGTTGGCCGGTATGGCTGCTTATCTTCGATATACATGGCCCAATACGAGGATCATTGGTGTCGAGCCTGAAGATGCCGCCTGCACTCAAGCAGCTCTTAACAAAGGTCGTCGGGTTACCTTGCGTGAAGTGGGCTTATTTGCAGACGGTTGTGCGGTAGCTCAAGTGGGTAAAGAAACGTTTCGGGTGATCCGTGAGTGTGTTGACGAGGTGATGACGGTTTCCACAGACGAAATCTGTGCCGCAGTAAAAGATATCTTTGAAGACACACGCGCCATTGCCGAGCCGGCAGGCGCATTGGCGGTAGCAGGCATGAAAAAGTTTGCTGAATCCCACGCCATTACGGGAAAAATGATGGCAGCGACTGTCAGCGGCGCCAATACTAATTTCGATAGGCTGCGCTACATCTCTGAGCGCACTGAAATTGGTGAGCGTCGTGAGGCAATATTGAGCGTCACCATTCCTGAGCGCGCGGGCGCCTTCCGCACTTTTTGCAGCGCAATTGGTAAGCGCAATATTACGGAATTTAACTATCGGTACGAAATGTCGGGAGAGGCGCGGGTCTTTGTGGGGCTGACTGTAACGCCGGATGACGAGGGGGTGTTCGCACTGCAGTCAGTACTGGAGCGCAAGGGATATCGGGTATTGGATATGACGGACAACGAGACCGCTAAGCTGCATCTGCGCCATATGATCGGGGGCAGAGTTTCTCCTGAAATTGCCGACGAAATGGTGTTTCGAGTTGAGTTTCCAGAGCGTCCCGGAAGCTTGCTGCAGTTCCTCGGTGCGCTGGGGAATGAATTCAATATTTCCTTGTTTCATTACCGGAACCATGGATCTGCATTTGGTCGGATACTGGTGGGCATGCAAGTGCCCACCAGCAAGCGTCCTGCACTCAAAAAAGCACTGTCTCGATTGGGTTATCGGTTTTGGGAGGAGACGGATAATCCGGCTTATCGCGAGTATTTAGGAAGCCCAACGACAGGATGAATGCCGGACCGATACGACGACAAATGCGGGGCGTTTGAGCTTTATTTTGGCGCCGCCAAGCTAGTGCCCAGGATGAAAGAGCACTAGCTCAGAATCACTCAAGAAGCCGTTCAAAGGTTTATCGTGTGCTTCTGCTTGCCAGTCGCCGACGTGTTGTTGCGTAAAGCCTACCCCTAACCGAAACCCGCGTGCCGTGACAAAGAGTCGATCATAAAACCCTCCTCCGTAACCCAGTCTCATGCCGGTGCGCCCGCAACCCAATAGTGGCGTAATAAAAAGATCAATGGTCTCGATTGAGACGGGTGTGGCAGAGGCCACTGGTTGACGAACGCCGCCTAGTGTTGTCTCCGTTGCATCACCGTCTTGCCACAAATGAAAGTTCAGCGTGGTGCCGACGACTCGGGGGCAGGCCACCTGAGACCCAGAGCGTCTATGTGCCAGCAGTCCGGACGGGTCGAATTCTGACTGATGTGGTAAATAGCTGGCAATGACGCCTGCTGATTCCCAAACGGACCAGTCTTTGAGATGTTTGTGGGCGCGTTGGCATGCAAGATGTCGTTGCTCGTCTGTCAGCTGATCCCGCGTGCTCCGCAGCGCGCGCCGCAACGCTGTTTTCTCTGCCTTGAGGTCAGTCATCGAAAGCGCGCGGTGCGAATGGCGGGGCTTGCGGGGGTGCAACGCTGTGACGTGGCGGGGGTGCGACACTGGCAGCACGGCGAGGCTACGCCCCACTTGCTATAAAAATGACCCACGGTACCGCTGACGAATAGGCCCTTGAACCCTTGCGGCTCAAGGTGGTGACCACCGCGTGGCTTCAGGCTTCCCGGCTTAGACCAGGCTTGCTCAACCGCCACGGAGGTGCTCTCCGGGTACTGCATTATCGGCTCGAGGACAAATCGTCTGGCGCATACAACAGGCCAGGTGGAGTATAGCGGATTCTTGGCTTCAGTTAATCTCGAGCTGCCGCAACTGATAGAGCACCTCGTCCAGCTGGCTATTCAGCGCTGACAGCCGCTGCTGTTCTTCACTGTTTTGCGTGGATTGTTCGCCACCCTTAAGCGCCAGCAACTCGTGGCTGATATTCAGTGCTGCCATGATGGCAACGCGCTCTAAACCAATGACTTTTCCTGTGGAGCGGATATCTCGCATGTGCTGATCGAGGTAACGAGCGGCGGTGGCGAGTGCTGACTCCTCGTCAGCGGGGCAAGCGACTTGATACTCTTTGTCGAGGATATCGACGCTGACGGTGTTAGAGCGGCTCATGCAGTGCCATCCAAAGACCGTAATCTGGCCAAAGACGTCTCAACGTGTTCGCTAGCTTGACGTTGCCGTTCCAATAACTCGCGGCGCTCTTTTTGCAGCTCTGCAGTGCGCAGCTTCAAGGCACGATTTTCTCGGTTTAACTCGCGGCTCAGCTCAATGAGGTCATTCACTTTTGTTTCCAGCGCCTGTATGAGGTTTTCAGCCACGGCATGTACACTATGTCAGTTAGAAGCAAGCACTATAATGCGCGTTGTTTCACTGGGTCAATGCACGGCAACACAACTAAGATGACGACGGGCTCTTTCAGGATGTAGCGTTGCGTCATCATCGATGAAACAGGTTTCAATTACCGACAATTAGGGACGGCACTATTTTGTTATTCGACGCACTGGGGGCATTCGAAGATATGCCTCATTGGGAAGAGGCGGCTGACAGCCTTTTCAATGCGGGCCTGACTATTAACCCGTCTGCGCTTCATGGCGGTATGGTGGGTTTGTTGGCGGCGGGATTTAGCCCGCGCACGGAGCAACATTTTTCGTCGACCGTGGCGGCATTGGAAAAAGCATTGGCGGTCGAGTTGACAGGGGATTTGGTCGACTTTATTTCCCGCTTGAGTCTTGCGACTTTGTCGGCTATTGAGGATGCAGATTACACCTTCCAACCGATGTTGCCGCCAGATGATGATGCCTTAGAAGAACGCTTATTATCGATTTCTGAGTGGAGTACGGGGTTTTTATCGGGTTTCACACAAGGAATCACGATTCGTGAAGCAGCGGGTCAGCCTGTTGCGGGCTTAACGGCTGAGGCGCTGAAAGATATCGCCGCGATCGCGCAAGTCGATACTGAGGAGTCTGATTCTGAAACGGCTGAGAGACAACTGGATGACATCATCGAATACTTAAGGTTTGCCGCTATTAACACCGTGATGGAAGCGCAAGCGCTACAGGAGACTGATCTTGAAGATCACCAAAGCTGAGTTTACGCGTCGCCGTAAAAAACTGATGTCTATGATGGACAAGAACAGTATTGCGATCATCCCCGGTGCGCGGGAGGTCACTCGGAGCCGAGATACCGAATATCCGTTTCGGCAGAATAGCGATCTCTTTTACTTAACAGGATTCGAGGAGCCTGACGCGGTGTTGGTCCTCCTACCCGGTCGCCGGCAGGGTCAGGTGATCTTGTTTTGTCGAGAGCGCGACCCCGATATGGAGCTTTGGAATGGCTATCGACTGGGCCCGGAAGGCGCGATAGCGTATCTGGGGCTCGATGATGCTTTCCCCATTGATGATCTCGATGAAATTCTTCCCGGTCTCATTGAGGGAACGAATCGGATCTACTACTCGATGGGCCACGATGATCATTTTGATCAGCGGGTGATGGGTTGGGTAAATCAGATCCGACGCCTTGCGCGGAGCGGCGCGGCGCCTCCTGCCGATTTCACTGATTTGGCCTTTCTGCTGCATGAGCAGCGCTTGATCAAGTCCGCTGCTGAACTGCGCGTTATGCGCAAGGCAGGTGAGATCAGCGCTGAAGCGCATATTCGTGCCATGCGCGAGTGTCGTGCAGGACGATACGAATATCACCTTGAAGCGTCTATTCAGCATACTTTTGCAGAGCATGGTGCACGTTTTCCTGCTTACAACTCCATTGTGGGTTCAGGTGTTAATGCCTGCGTACTGCATTACACGGAAAACAACGCGCGCATGCGCGGCGGTGATTTAGTGTTAATTGACGCCGGCTGCGAATACGAGGGTTATGCGGCTGACATTACCCGCACCTTTCCGGTCAGTGGCCGTTTTTCCCCAGAGCAGCGCGCCCTCTATGACGTCGTGTTAGCGGCGCAGCACGCTGCGATTGCCAAGGTCAAACCCGGTAACACGTGGAACCAGCCCCACGATGCCACCGTACGGGTGATTACCCGGGGACTCATTAAGCTGGGTTTACTGAAAGGCCAGGAGCGCGATTTGATCAAATCAGAGGCGTATCGCGACTTTTATATGCATCGAGCCGGCCATTGGCTGGGTCTGGATGTTCACGACGTGGGGGACTATCGCGTGGGTGGCCGTTGGCGGCAGTTAGAAGCGGGGATGGTCATGACCATCGAACCTGGTATTTACGTCGCGCCAGATAACACGCGTGTTGCTAAGCGGTGGCGTGGCATCGGGGTGCGAATAGAGGATGATGTCGCGGTGACTGAAACAGGATGCGACGTATTGACCGGAGACGTTCCGACGGATGCCGACGAGATTGAAGCGCTGATGTCAGGGACGCCATGACCTCTCATTCGCAGGTACTGATTCTGGGTGGGGGGCTAGCGGGGCTCTCGTTCGCCATCGCTATCGCCTGTGAGAATCCTGATTCAGACATTGTGTTGTTGGAGGCCAGTCCCTTTCGATCGGGGTCACCTAATCCACTCGATACGCGGGGCTCTGCGCTCAATTTACACTCTGTGTCACTGCTGGAATCTTGGGGCATATGGTCAGGTCTGCGTTCCGCCGCTGGCGCGATACGCGATATCCATGTCTCTCATCGTGGTCATTTTGGTAGCACGGTGATGACGGCCGCCGAACTTGATGTCTCCGCCTTGGGCTATGTCGTGGAGAACCATGAGCTCGGTCAGCAGTTGCTGGCTCGTGCCACGCAGTTGGGCATTACCATTCGATCTCCGGTCCGGTGCAGTGGGCTTCGGACCGACGCAGGCACACCAGCGATTGAGACAGAAGAGGGTGAAGTGATCACCGCTGACCTTGTCCTAGTGGCTGCCGGCGTTGCGCCCGATTGGTTTGCCCAGTTGGGTATCAGCGTCTTGGAGCGACCGACCCCTAATACCGCATTGGTTTTTAATGCGAGTTTCCCAGGACAGCAAAGCGGTCGTGCTTTTGAGCGCTTTACCGAAAATGGGCCATTAGCAGTGTTGCCGTTGCAGACGCTGAGTCATGCCGATCAGCGCTATAACGTGGTGTGGTCGGTGTCCAATAGCACAGCAACGACGTTTGGCGATCTGGACGATGAGGCTTTCCGCAACCACTTTCAGGATGCATTTGGTTGGCGGTTAGGGCGCGTTCAGGCCGTGGGGCGGCGCAGCCAGTGGCCATTGATGCGGTTATCGGCCTCGGAGCAGTTCCGCGCGGGCTTTCTCTTGGTGGGCAATGCAGCGCACACGCTGCACCCTGTCGCGGGGCAAGGGTTAAATCTCTCCCTGCGAGAAGCCGGCTTGTTGGCACAAGCAATCGCCGACGCACAGCAGCGCTCAGCAGCCATCGGTTGTTGTGCGAGTTTAAAAACTTATCTCGATCAAGTGTCCGATGAGCAGCGCCTTGTCGTCGACAGCACCGATGCGTTGGCCATCCTCTTCAATCGCCGAGGACCGCTACTGGATGTCCCTCGAGACGCATCACTTGCCTTGCTAGATTTACTGCCAGCGATCCGGCAACAAGTCGCCAGTGTTGGAACGGGCCGGCGCTATGCCTGATCGCTACACTGAGCGCAGCACGGATGTGCTGATCGTTGGCGCTGGCATTGCCGGGCTGTCCTTAGCGATTGCTTTGAGCAAAAGTGATTGTCATGTCGTGGTGATTGATGGTGCTGATCGTCCCAAGTCAGTTAACGAAGGCGTTGCATTAAATGATTGGGATCTAAGAGTCAGTGCATTGACACCCACGTCTATTCGTTTTCTCGAGTCACTCGGCGTGTGGCAGAGGATTCCCAGCGAGCGCACTGCTCCCTACCAGGCCATGTGTGTTTGGGATGCTGACGGCACCGGCCGAATCACCTTTAACGCAGAGGATGTCGCCGCATCTTGCCTCGGACACATTGTTGAGAACCGACAAACGGTGCAGGCGTTGCTAGAGTGCGCAGAGGCTTGCAGCGGCGTGGAGCTCCGCTGGCAAAGTGCACTGGAGTCCCTGTCTCGCACACCGGATGGCTGGTCTATCGATTGTGCCGGAGATCAACGCCTCTCTGCACAACTCGTTGTCGCGGCTGACGGTGCCCGCTCAAAGGTGCGTCAGCTGACAGCGCAGCCCACTCGGGATTGGGATTATCATCAGAGCGCGATTGTTGGCACAGTTGCACTATCGTCGCCGCATCAAGCAACGTGCTGGCAAGCTTTCCTGAGTACGGGTCCATTAGCGCTACTGCCATTGCCCGATCCTTCTAAAGTAGCGCTGGTTTGGTCGCTAGATGCGCAGGAGCATGCAGAGGTAGCGGCGCTGTCGGATACCGCTTTTATTGAAGCTTTAAATCAGGCCTTGGGTCCATTAGCGCCTCATGCGGAGGCGGTGGGAACCCGCGTGAGTTTTCCGCTAAAACAAAGTCACGCGATCGATTACGTGGACGACGCCTTAGTATTGGTTGCTGATGCGGCACACAGCATTCATCCATTGGCCGGACAAGGCATCAACCTTGGGCTGTCAGACGTGCGTATTTTGGCGCAAGAACTCCTGGCGGGTTGCGCCGGTGGCCTCACGGTGTCGAGCCCCGTTTCCTTAAAACGCTATCAACGCCAGCGTAAGTCGGAAAATCTCGCCATGATGGCGGCGATGGAGGGTTTTAAGCGCGGCTTTGGTAGCCCCCATCCCGCCGCAGTGATACTGCGGAATATCGGTCTGAATATGGTTGAGCGTCAGCACTGGCTGAAGCGATGGTTTATGCGGCAAGCGATTAGCTGACTCGCCGGGCATGAGCGCGATAACGCGGGTCATGGTTTTGCGACGCAGCGAGCCGTCCGTCTAACATTACGTGCTCGTTTCACCCCATTTAGTGGGTGGGTTTTGACAGGTATTGAGTGAGGGGGTCGTTATGTCTCAGGGTCCGGATAATCTGTATTACGCGGCGACTCATGAGTGGGCCCGGCTGGAACCGGATGGCTCTGTGACGGTTGGTATTACTGAACATGCTCAGCAGGCGCTGGGGGATGTCATGTATGTCGAGCTACCGACGGTGGGTGCTGTCGTCTTGGCAGCAGGGTTCACTGGCATTGTGGAGTCCGTTAAGGCAGCGTCAGATATCTATGCGCCGATAGCGGGCACGGTGCTCGCCGTGAATGAGGCATTAGCCGATACCCCCGAGCAGATTAATGAGGATCCCTATGGCGCAGGATGGTTTTATCGCTTGCGGCCAGAGGAGCCATCGCAGCTTAACGCGCTGCTGGATGCCGTGGGCTACGCCTCTGCCGCAGTGGCAGAGGCCTAATAGTGCTGTTGCATTTAGGGGCGTAGCGAGAGCACCGTCCAGCCGTGGCGTTCCGCATGCGCAGCGAGCAGGGGGTCGGGGTCTACCGCTACGGGATGGCCGACTTCAGTAAGAAGTGGTAAATCGTTGTGAGAGTCGGAATAAAACCAAGTGTCCTCATTGCCGCTGGCATTGGTGTGTCGGCTGCGCCAAGCGGCAAGGTGCGCCACCTTGCCGCTTTGGAAGCAGGGTTGCCCCTCTGGCTTTCCCGTGTAAAAGCCGTCAATCAGGCCGACGGCACTACCCAGCCAGTGCTGGAAGCCAAGGCGTGCGGCGACAGGCTCAGCGACGACGCTGTGTGTGGCGGTCATGAGTAAGAGCTGGTCACCCGCAACGCGGTGGTGGTCTATTAGCGCAAATGCCTTGTCCAGCAGCATGGGTTCGACGCATTGAGTCATAAATTGCCGCTGTAAAGCGCGCACAGAGGCCTTCGTTTTGCCGGTAAGGGGCGCGAGCACAAACTGAAGGTAGGCCATCATGTCGAGGTTACCTGCCTGATATGCTTCATAAAATTGATCGTTAGTGCGCGCAAAGTTTGCCGCGTCGACCAAGCCTTTTTCGACTAGGAACTCCCCCCAACGGTGATCAGAATCGCCAGCGAGTAACGTATTATCGAGGTCAAAGATAGCAAGTGCCATGGCGTTATTCGGTTGCTCCCAAAAAAATAAGACCTCTTCGTTGAGTCCCGTTGATAGAGGATGTGTGGAAGAATACGGATTGGAAGCCTGCGTCACAATCCCGTTGGGCTTAACTCGTGTGCGACGACTCGGTATCGGATCTTGAATACAGAAGCAGACAACGACAGGGTGATCGATAAAGACGGCTTCAGGCCAAACGTCGGCATTGTCATTTGTAACGAAGATGATCAGGTGCTCTGGGGCCGCCGGGTCAATGGCAGAGATTCGTGGCAATTTCCGCAAGGCGGGATTCACCGAGGTGAAACGCCAGAGGCTGCAATGTACCGTGAGCTGGAGGAGGAGGTCGGCCTCAAGCCGGACATGGTGAAAGTGTTGGGGCGAACCCAGAGTTGGTTGCATTACCGGCTACCCAAGCGGTTTATTCGTCCCTCTGAGGATCCCGTTTGCATCGGTCAAAAGCAGGTTTGGTTTTTGATGAGATTAACGGCAGCAGAGAGCGATATCAGGCTAGATGCTGATGACACCCCAGAATTTGATCACTGGCGCTGGGTGACATATTGGTATCCCATTTCGGCGGTGGTGGACTTCAAGCAAGGCGTTTACCGACAGGCGCTGACACAATTAGCGGGCCGTCTCAGCCCTCAGCGCAGGCCTGCGCGCAGACGGCGTGGGGGCCGCTGATGCTCGAATTGCTCCGCCGGCTGATTCAGGATGTTAACGATGCCGACTCGCTTGAGGATGCACTTAATCTCATTGTGGCTCAGGTTAGAGCGGCGATGCGGACGGATGTGTGCACGATTTATCTGCGCGATAAAGCGAGTCAGAAGTTGATATTTCGAGCCACCGAAGGGCTGAACTCGGACAAGGTAGGACAGTTTGGTTTGGGCTTCGATGAGGGGCTGGTGGGCTGGGTCGCGACACGCGAGGAGCCACTGAATCTGGATAATGCCATTGCGCACCCTCAATTTCAGTTGGTGGATGGTCTAGGTGAGGAACCGTTCAACGCGTTCTTAGGCGCCCCTATTATTCATCAGCGCGATCTTTTGGGTGTATTGGTGGTTCAGCAGGGGGATCATCGCCGGTTTTCTGAGGATGAGGAGGCCTTTCTGATCACCGTCTCTGCCCAGCTTGCAGGGGTGATTGCTCACGCGGAGCTAGCGGGTGCTATTGGACGAACAGTATCGGTTGCTGCCGCCAACGACAGCGCGGCGAGGTTGTCGGGTGTTGCCGCCTGCGCGGGTATTGGTATTGGCACAGCCGCCTGGATTTCGCCGGTCGCTGATTTACAGACGGTGCCGTCGCGTAAAGCAGACGACCGGGTTGGCGAGTTGCGGGCTTTTCGTGAGGCGCTGGCCAGTGTTCGTAGCGACATACAGCAAGTAGCCGAAAATTTAAAAAGCGAGCTGGGGCCCGAGGATCACGCTTTATTTGGGGTCTATCTCAGTATTCTTGATGATTCTGTTTTAGGGAGTGAGGTCGCCGCCCTCATTAAAGCCGGAGAGTGGGCACAGGGCGCATTGAGTCAGGTGATGTTGCGCCATATTCGTCATTTTGAGCGATTAGATCACTCCTACCTTCGAGAGCGGGCAGTCGATGTTCGTGACTTGGGTACTCGTGTGCTGAGTTATCTGCAGGACGCCAACCGGCAGGAGGTGGATTACCCTGCGTCGACCGTTTTAGTGGCCGAGGAGTTAACGGCCGCCACACTGGGAGAGATTCCTAGGGACCGGCTCGCCGGTATTGTATCGATGCGAGGCAGTGCCAATAGCCATACCGCAATTTTGGCAAGAGCCATGGGGATTCCTGCGGTGGTGGGTGTTGAGGACCTACCTCTCAAGCGGCTTCCCGATCAGCGCCTAGTGGTCGATGGCTACAACGGTCGAGTGTACGTGAATCCTCACAGCGACTTATTAGCGCGCTTTGAGGCACTGCTCGCAGAAGACGAGGCGCTGTTTGAGGAGCTCGCACCATTGGCGTCACAGCCCGCGCAGACCTCAGATGGCAGGACGATTCCGCTCTGGGTCAATACGGGTGTCGCTGCTGATGTGCAGAGGGCGCGTGAATTCGGAGCTGAAGGTGTCGGTCTTTACCGAACCGAGGTCAGCTTTTTATTACGAGATCGATTCCCAAGTGAAGAGGAGCAGCGCCAGCTGTATCGAGAGCAGTTAGCGGCGTTTCACCCCGCACCCGTGACCATGCGGACACTCGATATCGGTGGCGATAAAGCCTTGCCTTACTTTCCTATCGAAGAATCCAATCCCTTTTTGGGGTGGCGTGGTATCCGGGTGACTCTAGACCATCCGGAAATTTTCCTGACACAAGTGCGTGCCATGTTAAAGGCCAATGAGGCCCTAGATAATTTGCGCATTTTATTGCCCATGGTGACAGCCATCGACGAGCTTCGTGCGGCACGGGCGTTGATTGGCAGATGTCACGCTGAAGTGCTCAGCGAGGGGTTTACCGCACCCTTGCCCGATATTGGCGTGATGATCGAAGTGCCTGCCGCGGTCTATTTGGCAGGGCCGCTGGCGCAAGAAGCTGACTTTTTATCAGTGGGTTCCAATGATCTGACCCAATATTTACTGGCGGTTGACCGCGGTAATGCCCGCGTTGCAGGGCTTTATCAAGCCTTGCACCCGGCGGTACTGGCAGCATTGGCTCACATTATCAAAGCCGCTCACAGTGAGAAAAAGTCTGTCAGCATTTGTGGAGAGTTAGCGGGTGACCCCCGCGCTGCGCCCTTATTGGTTGCGATGGGATTCGATCAGTTGTCGATGAACGCGGGAAGCTTGTCCTTGGTGAAGCGGGTTTTAAGTGCCTTCAGTGCGGCGGAGCTGGCTGATTTGGTGGCGACACTGTTACCTCTCAGGTCCGCTCAGGAGGTCATGGCCGCATTAGACGCGGCACTGAGCCAACGAGGGCTCGATATTTTTCTCAGACGCCGCGGAGACGATTAAGTGGTGCCCTATCCTGATATTGATCCCGTTGCGATCGCCTTGGGCCCGATTACCGTGCATTGGTATGGTCTTACCTATCTCGGCGGCCTCGCCTTTGCATGGTGGCTAGCGCGTCATCGAGCGGCGCAACCCCATACGCCACTCCAGCGTCACCAAGTTGATGATCTTATTTTTTATGCGGCGGTTGGCATCGTGATTGGAGGCCGGTTGGGCTATACCCTTTTTTATGGAGTCGATCGTCTTATGGGCGATCCTCTGTGGCTGTTTAGGGTCTGGGAAGGCGGCATGGCATTTCACGGTGGCTTCTTGGGTGTGGTGGTGGCGATGACACTCTTTGCTAGACAGCACCGCATCGATGCGGGGCGGCTGCTGGATTTTGTTGCCCCCCTCGCACCCGTGGGCCTCGCGTTAGGCAGATTGGGCAATTTTATCGGGCAGGAGCTATGGGGCAGAAGTGCTGACATCCCCTGGGCAATGATTTTTCCGCGGGATCCACTGGCTTTGGCGCGTCACCCGTCGCAGCTCTACCAGTTTGCACTGGAAGGTTGTCTCTTATTCATTCTGCTCTTATGGTTTAGTCGACAATCGCGGCCCCCGTGGGCCGTATCCGGGGTGTTTTTAATAGGCTACGGCCTGTTTCGATTTTTAGCGGAGTTTTTCCGCGAGCCGGATGCCCATATTGGCTTTGATGCCATGGGCTGGATGACGCGAGGACAATTATTGTGTGTGCCAATGCTGATGGCAGGCACTTGGTTACTCTATCGGGCGTATCGGCCGACCCATCGATGAGGACAGCATGCAGGCGTATCTCGACTTATTAAACGATATTCGCGATCACGGGATTGACCGTGGTGATCGCACCGGCACCGGTACTCGGTCCGTTTTCGGCCGGCAGCTCCGCTTTGATCTTGCGCAGGGGTTCCCGTTACTCACCACTAAAAAAGTGCACTTTAAAAGCGTCGTGAATGAACTGATTTGGTTTCTCAGCGGTGACACTAATACACAGTGGCTGCGTGAGAATGGCGTGCGCATTTGGGATGAATGGGCAACCGAAGATGGGGAGCTCGGGCCTTTGTATGGTGCACAGTGGCACGCCTGGCCTACGCGCGATGGCGGCAGTATTAATCAAATCGATTACGTGGTGGATTGTTTGCTCCATCGGCCCGATAGCCGCCGCATCTTGTTTCACGCTTGGAATGTCGAATATTTGCCTGACGAGACAATCAGTCCACAGGACAATGTGCGAGCCGGTAAAATGGCGCTGCCTCCCTGCCACCTGCTCTATCAATTTTACGTGGCCAACAAAACACTCTCTGCCCAGCTGTACATTCGTTCGAGCGATGCGTTCTTGGGTCTGCCCTTCAACATCGCATCGGTGGCGCTACTGACGCATATGCTGTCGCAGCAGTGCGGATTAACACCCGGAGAGGTGGTCATTACGCTGGGTGACGCCCACCTCTACACTAACCATGGAGAGCAGGTCGCGACGCAGCTTGATCGGGTCCCCGGGGTCTGCCCGTCCTTGAAAATGCTGCGGCATCCGACCTCTATTTATGATTACCACTTTGACGATTTTGAATTGGTCGGCTACGACCCCGCGCCAAATATCCCGGCTCCGGTGGCGATTTGATGACAGGATCTCGACAAGATAACGACATCCCCGTGGTTCTGGTGCTCGCGGCGGCTGACAATGGCGTGATTGGACGAGGAGACGCCCTACCATGGGATTTACCCGATGACTTGCGTCATTTTAAGCGGACGACATTGGGGCGCCCCATTATCATGGGACGTAAAACGTTTGATAGCGTCGGTTTCCCGCTGCCGGGGCGCCGCAACATCGTGGTCACCCGGGACCTGTCTTGGCATCATGAGGGTGTGACCACGTGTCATACCTTGCCAGAGGCCTTGGAGTGCGCATTCGGTCAGGCCCTGATTGATGGCGCCGACGCGGCGATGGTGGTCGGCGGCGCTGAAATATACCGACTGGCATTACCAAGAGCTGACAAAGTGGTGTTAACGAAGGTTCATGGCGCGGTAGACGGTG